>Ga0134128_10000612_pt1 | contig 48960 bp, 51 predicted proteins | sample KB31754_FD_96462 | JGI IMG/M metagenome (GOLD analysis project Ga0134128, IMG submission 96462) | Terrestrial soil microbial communities with excess Nitrogen fertilizer from Kellogg Biological Station, Michigan, USA - KB3-175-4 | ecosystem: Environmental > Terrestrial > Soil > Unclassified ...
CATCGCCCAAGGCGGAAACGATAGCTGATCTGAATTGCTCACTTGCGTTCTTCCAGACAAAAAGCCTTAGAAGAATGTGAGCAATCCTGCACAGCATTGGCTGTCTTCGGCCTGCCATCATTAAGCTTGCCAGGGCCGCGAGATAAGAAAGTCCATAAGCACTTGCATCTTTAAGCGGGATCGCGCCTCTGGGGGAAAAGAACGAAAGCACATCATGAAATATTCCACCGGTCCGTTCCGTAATCGCCTTCGCAGACGAATCGCCTTCCTTATTGATTGGTTCGGGAAACTTCGGGCAATAATCAGACCACGAGCCGACGAGGTCCATTCGCAGAGAATGTGCCCGTTTTGTGGATTAATTACATCGCGGACCAAAACCTGTTGTTTGGAATGTGGTAAATCGCTCAAGCCAGCCTGAGTCAGGACCTCATCTCGCTACCCAAAACCAGGCCTCTACGGAGCGGGACCGAAATCAACTGCGATGAATCCAGCCGCGGCCTACGGGCTCTTGTAGGGCGCTCAAAACGCCTATTCCGCAAGTTCTCGTCTGGCCGTAATGAGAGCATCACGCCATTGTGAGCAATATTAGCCAGCAAAACCTCCTGGCTTTGCCGCACAGTTGAAGCTGTTATGTATTTCAATAGTTCTGGAAAAATCGTTTGACCAAGCGAATTGCGGTACGCATGAAAAAATTCGATTTCAACCCCCGCGCCTTCCTATCAACCATTGGGCCCGGCCGGAACATCTTGTCTGTTGGGAAGAGGCAAGCAATCTTCGCTCAAGGCGATTTTACGGACGGACTATACCTAATCCAAAAGGGGAAGGTGCGACTCACGGTTGTGTCGGAAGGCGGGAAAGAAGCAACGCTTGGAGTTTTGGGCGAGGATGATTTTTTTGGCGAAAGTGGACTTGCCGGTCAAACCCGACGAATGGCATCTGCAATCGCAATGACGGACTGCATTCTTCTGCATATCGAAAAGAAAGCGATGATGCTTGCAATGAGCCGGGAACCTAAATTGTCGGCCGTTTTTGTCAAATATTTGCTCCAGCGAAATATCCGTTATCAGGATGATTTAGTAGATCAGCTGTTTAATTCTAGTGAGAAACGTCTGGCAAGAGTGCTTTTGTTGATGGCACATTTCGGCAAAGAAGGAGTGTCCGAAATGGTGGTTCCAAAATTGACTCAAGAAACTTTGGCAGAGATGGTTGGGACGACACGTTCGCGGGTCAGCTTCTTTATGAACCGGTTCAGAAAGCTTGGGTTTATCAACTACGACTTTGGCGAGAATTTACACGTCCACAGTTCACTGTTGAACGTCGTGCTTCACGATGATGATAATGGACCAATGACCGAGAATGACGACGACAAGTCAAGCGGCCAATCCGCAAGACAAAATCTCGAGCCACCGGCGGAACCGGGCCGACGCCCTGACAGGGAACGCGCTCGAAGACCCTTACTCCCTACCCCTAAATAACCATTGGCGTATGGTCATGGCCCAGCCTGGGTTGAACACTAATCGTGCTTGCCGCAGTGCATATTGCGTACTCCTCAATGGCGGCTCTTAATTCCGCGAGCACAACTTCCGTTTCGAAAAGGTCTCGCACTGCGATCGCTTTAGCGCACAGTGCGCGAATGGAATCATCTGAGTTGGAAGAAGTCACGTCTGCGATAATGCCCCTCCGTAACATATTGTGCAATCGGGTAGATTAGGTACGTCAGCCCTTTTCACGCAATTAGCGAGAGCACTACGTTTTAGTCTGTAGATTTTTTCGGGAGTGTGCTGTACCGCTCAGACTAAGAACCGTACGCAAGGTACTTTGGTAATAGAAGAAAGGGGATTTTATGACCACGCATCGCCCTAACGATTGGAAGCACCTTGCCGAACAAGCCAGTAAGGAAATGGATCCTGAAAAATTCATGATACTTATTCAGGAACTTAACCGCGTGTTACTTGAGCGAGAACAAATGATCTACCAACAGCGCCGCGGTAATCAACCCAGATCCCTTGAAGCCGCCACTGAAGCCGGCGCGTAATACCGCTCAACCATAATTTGCTTCAGACGAGCAAGAGACCCGCATTGTTATTAATCAGGAGGCCATTTATGACAAGCACGCCCACTATAACCAACCCGCAACCGCCACCGCGTTCAGGATCTATATTTTGCACTGACCCAAGTTGCAAATTCTGCAAGGATCTCCGTCAAGTACAGCGGGATTTGTCATTCGCGACTTAATTTAGACCAAATGAAATTACTGAAGACCTGCGAACGTAATCGGCGCAATTTTTTCAGCAAAGGTTCGTGTCTAACGGGACAACGCACTGACAAAATTTGCCCGAGAGACAGGGTCTTCAAAATGCTCGACCAGTGCTCGGTTTGATTGCGGTCAGGTTCAGCGACTCAGAGAAATGCAGTTGTTCAGCGTGCCGATTGATTGCCGCGGCCGCTTGCGTGCGGCGATTGCCCTTCGCTTGGTCGAAATCAAGCACAGCAACGGCATGCTCACAGAAAGCACATTTGAAAGAAATGCCGCCGTTGTTCGATTGCTTGGTTATGTAATGTCGCACACTTCATTGTAGCCCTGCATACGTCGCGACGAATGGGCATGAGGTGTTGGCCTTTTGGAAGAAACTTCCCGGCACACGGCAAAACTGATCAAAATTGCACACTTTTTGGCAAACGATTAGCACTATTGTGTTGAGAGCGAAATGAAGATTTCACCCCATACAGGCTGGTTAGCGTTACCGTTCCTGATAGCTACAGCGGCGGCGCAGCAGGCAATCGCACCATTACGTTCTCCGATGAGCACCGGGAAGATTGTAGAAAATCTAGTTCGCAAAAACCTCGAGCGTGCCCACGCGCTGACCGGTTATCAGGGAGTTAGGACTTATCGGCTCGAATATCATGGATTTCTCGGTCTGCGAACTGCGGAGATGGTGGTGGATGTGAAGTACCAGTCTCCGGGGACGAAGGAATTCACCGTCCGTTCGGCCACAGGCTCCAAACTGATTATTGAGAAAGTTTTCAAGAAATTATTAGAGAGCGAAAAAGAAGCGCTCAGCGAAGAGAACCAGGCTCGTGTGGCACTTAACAATGAGAACTACATATTCACTTTTCAGAGGTATGAAATCGCGCCAACCGGTGGGCAATACGTTCTTTCGGTAAAGCCGCGGACAAAGAATAAATTCCTTTACAGCGGGCAGATATGGATCGATGCCAACGACTTTGCCGTGATGCGGATTGAAGGAGAACCCGCAAAAAATCCTTCATTTTGGACCAAAGAAACCAAGATCGAACAGGTCTATACCAAAGTGGGAGACTTCTGGCTGCCAGCTTCTAATCGCAGTACCAGCAGCATTCGCTTGGGTGGTCAGGCCTCGTTCAGCATTGAATACAAAGATTACCTGGTCACTTTAGCGGCCCCGCTGGCAATGCTCAGCAACGCCGCCACTCATTAACGCAGTATTAATGCAGTATTGATTCCTAATCGTGCAGAACTACATTGAGCAACGAGCTATGGACCTGCAGTCCGCCTTCAATCCCTCCTGCGTAGTGGATGAAACCCAGTTTTCTGAAACGGTTCATGAAAAAACTGACTCGTGAACGGGTTGTACCCACCATCTCTGCAAGGGTCTCCTGGCTAATTTTGGGAACGACGGTTTCTGGGATGCCTTCCTTGCCAAAATGCGCAAGCAGCAACAGGACGCGTGCCAGTCTCTTCTCGCTGGAGTTAAACAGCTGATCAACCAGGTCTTCTTCGTAGCGGATATTCCGCGCCAGCAAATATGAAACGAACATATCGGAGAATGCATGTTCGCGATGCAGCGCATCCATCATTGCCTTCTTGTCAATCCTTAGAAGTTCGCAATCCGTCATTGCAGCCGCAGATCCCATACGAAGAACCTGACCGGCGAGCGCACCTTCCCCAAAGAAATTAGAGTCCCCTACTATGCCAATTGTTGCCTCTTTACCCGTTTGGGATACGACGGTAAGCCTGACTTTGCCTTTCTGAATATAAAAGACCGCGTCCGCTCCCTCGCCTTGTGTGAATATAGTTTGCTTTTTTGCAATAGACATAATCTTCCTGCCATCGCCAATGGTTGCGAGGAAGGTGCCAGGGTCGAAGTTGCGGTTTGTCTTACTGCTTCTTTTAGAAGCTGGACTCATCAGACTCATTCTAGTCTAACTGTGATCTCCAGAAGTGAGCGCTTTTGCTCAGTATTCCGGGGAAGGACCGGTCAATCTATAAATGGCTTAAAAGGTGTGTGAGCTGCCTTCGGCCAGGTGGTTTGCGGGCCATTGCCGGGTTGATCGCTAGCCCGGAATTCGCAACCGATTCGCCCTCCAGTGGAAGGCACCTGGTCAGGTTCAGCCTCGATGCGCTGGTCGTTAGAACCGTGCCCCGGAAACAAACTCGAACAGAACGTAATTCTCTGGAGAATGCATGCCGCAGTCCATACAAGTCGGGACAATTCTGATCGACGAGATACCTCCGTTATCCCAGGTGATACAGCTGGGAACAGAATCGTTTTCTGGAAGTTGGCGAATCGTTAAATCCTGCGATACTTTCACCCTTGATCGCAATATCCATAACGCGGGATGGAACTTCTTTTTCATGGCGGCAGAAGCAAAAATAATGTTCCTGGGTTCTCCGGAGCCAAAAAAGCTAGAAAGGGCATTGAAGCGAATTCTGGGGAAAATGGTGAAACGTCACTTTAATGCCATCGAAGTAACGGGAATCATTACAAAGCATTTTATGCGGGTACCTTATTCCACCCTCACTGCACACTCCCGCCACATCCAGCAAGGATACAGCTTGAATAACTCCGAAGGACGGCATACTTTTCACCCTCACGTGGAGTGGGTTCCAATCAGAGCGATGGAGTTATAAACCGAGCAAAAATATTGCGGGCGATTATTTATCCGGCGCCTCTAAACGCCGGTCTCGATGTGGCTCAGTGCGAGGCAGGCCGGTGCTAAGTTCGCACTTCTGTCCTGGCTTAGCACCGCAAGTGGGACACCGGATTGTAAGAGCTTTTTCCTTTCTAGCTTTCATCATCACATAATGCTGCGAGGTTCCAGAAGAAACTGCTCAATAGTGAACACTTCGCACCGGAATGAGCACTTTTGCTCAGTTTTAAAAACAAGACAACTCCATAATTGTTCGTGGGGGCTAGGGCTGCGGGCTTTTGGTGCTGAACGTGAACGGATGAAGACATCTATGGTTCGATGTATACGGCGAATTTGGGCAGACGATCCAGGACAAGACATCGCGGAGTACGCCGTGATGCTGGCGGTGATTCTGGTGCTTGTGGTGGGCACAATACGACTCGTTGGCACCAATGCCAATAATGCGTTTTCCGCGGTCGCGAGTTCAATTCAGTAGAAACAACTCTGCCGATAATTCCTTGCGCCGATCTTCAATGCGGCGTCAACGAACGTCGAAATTGTTCTGTTCAAGACCAAATGAGATGAGGATGAAATGTTTACAACTACGATGAAGTGGGCCGCCGTCGCGGCGTTGGTTATTGGTATCTTCTGGCGGATGTCTTTCGATCACCTGAGCTATTTAAATTTCGCTATCACACTCGCCGCCGCGCTGGTAGTAGTCCAGGCGGCTAGTCTGCGCCAATATTGGTGGGTAGTTAGCTTTGTGGCAATAGCTTGTCTTTTCAATCCGATTCTGCCCATCGAATTTTCGTCCACGATCATGGTCGGATTGCAAGTCATCTCCGCGGCCATCTTCGCCGTCTCGCTAATATTTCTGCACACGACTCCCACAATGACGATTGACTCCATTACCGGGGCGAATCCGAAAACGGAGTCGTTATGACTTTGCCGTGTTTTTCTTATGTACCTTAATGGACTGGTGCCTCGAGTTTTCATAAATACAAGGAAAGTCCTCAACGTGCCGGTAAATGCCACTATTCGAGATTGCAGGAACTCGCGGAGCTTCAACCATGCAGGTAGTTCATTCTCAGCTCCGCCAACAACAGGCGCAAATCGTTCCTATTCGGAAAAATCTCTCTCTTCCTAGCCGGATTGCGGTGGTTGGAAATTATCTTCCGCGTCAGTGTGGCATAGCCACGTTTACTGCTGATTTATGCGACGCGATATCTGCCGAGTATGGGACCGCCCAGTTGTTGGCGTTACCAATCAACGACACAGACCAAGGATATAACTATCCTGAGCGGGTTCGATGGTCGCTCGCACAGGACGACGTGGCGTCATACCAGGAAGCCGCTGAATTCCTGAACTTCAACAACATCGACATGGTGTGCTTGCAGCACGAGTATGGAATTTTTGGCGGCCCCGCTGGGAGCCATATTCTGCATCTGCTGCGCGCTCTAAAGATGCCGGTGGTGACCACTCTGCACACGGTATTGCGCGAGCCAAACCCCGACCAGCGGATCGTCATGGAAGAGATAGCGGAACTTTCGGATCGCCTTATCGTCATGAGCGAGCTCTCTTCACAATTTCTGCAAGAAATCTTTAAGGTGCCCGGCAGCAAAATAGACACGGTCCCCCATGGCGTTCCAGATCTGCCATTCATGGATCCCAATTTTTATAAAGACCGCTTTGGCGTGGAAGGAAAAGCTGTCTTACTCACATTCGGCCTGCTCTCGCCGAATAAAGGGATCGAAAATGTGATTCAGGCGATGCCCGACATTCTGGCTAAACACAAGAATGTTGTTTACATCGTCGCCGGTGCGACCCATCCTCACATTCTTCGCCGGGAAGGTGATGTATATCGGAACTACTTGCAGGCCCTGGCGAAAAAGGTAGGGGTGGAATCGAATGTGATTTTCCACAACCGCTTCGTCAGTCCTGCCGAGATGGTTGAATTTATTGGCGCGGCGGACATTTATATCACTCCTTACCGCCACGAGGCACAGGTGGTTTCCGGCACGCTCGCCTATGCATTAGGTGCAGGCAAAGCGATTATTTCGACCCCCTATTGGCACGCAATTGAGTTGCTCGACGACCGTCGCGGTGCATTGGTTCCTTTCCAAGATCCCGCTGCTATCGCGCACAAGACAATCGAACTTCTAGATACTCCCGCAGTACGTCATGCCATGCGGAAACGTGCTTATCTCTTCGCGCGTGAGATGGTCTGGAAAAGGGTAGCGCAAGGTTACATGGAAAGTTTTTCACGCGTGCGTAGTGACCGCGCGGAGAATCCTCAGGTGCAGTTCTCAGCCTGTATTACAAGTAAATCCCTCGATCAGTTGCCCGAACTCAAACTAAATCACATGCGGCGGCTGACCGACGACACAGGAATGCTGCAACATGCGATTTTCACAATTCCGAATCGCAAAGAAGGCTACACCACCGACGACAATGCTCGTGCACTCATCTTCGCGGTGGTGCTTAAGCAATCGGGTAAAAAGCCATGTCTGAACTCCGCCACAAGATATCTGTCATTCCTGGAACACGCATTTAATCCCGCGAATGGCAGATTTAGAAATTTTCTCGAATATGATCGCCACTGGAAAGAGGCGGAAGGCTCCGAAGATTCCCATGGCCGCGCACTGTGGGCATTGGGAACAGTTCTAGGCCGTTCCCACGATCAGGGATTACGGCGTGCCGCCGGACGTCTGTTTGAGTTTTCTCTCCCCGCAGTCGTGAAATTTAACAGTCCCCGCGCCTGGGCTTACACGCTGCTCGGAATTCAGGAATATCTCGCTTCCTATCCCGGAGATCGGGATGCGCAAAAGGTAAGAGCCGCGCTCGCCCGGCGATTGCTTGAAATGTACGAATCCGTAAAAAGTACGGATTGGAAGTGGTACGAAAACATCCTTGCTTATGGAAATGCGAGATTGCCCCAAGCCATGCTCCTAGTGGGATCAGACTGCGCAGATGACCGTATGGTTTCTGCCGGCCTCGAATCACTGGAGTGGTTGCTAAAAATGCAGCATTGCGAAATCAATCGCCACTTTGTCCCCATCGGGTCTCAAGGTTTCTATCCTAAGGATGGCGACAAAGCCCGTTTCGATCAACAGCCGCTTGAGGCCGCCGGCGCGGTTTCCGCTTGCCTGCAAGCGCACCGCGTGACTGGCGACAGCCGGTGGCGCAGCGAGGCCTGGTCCGCTTTTAACTGGTTCCTCGGCGAAAATGATCTGCAACTTCCTCTTTACGACCCAGTCAGCGGCGGCTGCCGCGACGGGTTGCATCCCGATCGCACCAACGAGAACCAGGGGGCAGAGTCAACGCTATCGTTTCTAATGGCGCTTCTGGAGATGAACTCTCTACAAGAATCCGAACAAAAAGGAATTCTATCGTGACCACATCCGCACAAAAACCTATGGATACGCTCAATACTTCCTTCGAACCATTGCTTCTTCGACATTCCGCCAACCCAATCCTGAGCAGCAAAGATTGGCCGTATTCAATTAACAGCGTCTTCAATGCAGGCGCTACTCTGCTGCCGGATGGCTCTACCTTATTACTATGCCGCGTAGAGGAGCGCCGCGGGCTATCCCATCTGTGCGTTGCTCGCTCTCGCAATGGCATTGACAACTGGCAAATTGATCCACAGCCGACATTGATGCCCAGCGCGGACCATCCAGAGGAAATCTGGGGCATTGAAGATCCGCGCATTACTTTCGTTCCGGAGTTACAGCAGTATGTCGTCACTTACACGTCGTATTCGCGTGGCGGCCCTGGCGTGTCTCTAGCTTTGACCAAGGATTTCCGTACGTTCGAGCGTTACGGCGTCATCATGCCGCCAGACGACAAAGACTCCGCACTTTTGCCTCGGAAAATTAACGGCTACTGGGCGTTGATTCATCGCCCCATGACAACGCTGGGGTCGCATATGTGGATTTCTTATTCTCCCGATTTGCGCCATTGGGGCAGACATCGCCTGATGCTCGAAGCACGGCGCGGCGCCTGGTGGGACGCCAATAAAATTGGATTGTCACCTCCGCCGATCGAAACTTCCCGGGGATGGCTTGTGTTCTACCACGGGGTGCGCCATACACCATCAGGGTGTCTCTACAGATTGGGCTTGGCGCTCTTTGATCTTGAGAATCCAGAAAAGTGCCTGCTGCGAGGAGATTCGTGGATCTTCGGACCGGAGGCTGAATACGAGCGCCATGGTGACGTTGACGATGTTGTGTTCCCCTGCGGATACACAATGAACCCGGATGGCGACACCATCAATCTTTACTACGGCGCTGCTGATTGCTCCATTGCTCTGGCCCGTGCCAGTGTGGCCTCTTTACTCAATTGGCTGGACGCCCATGGGAGCAGCGAGCGACGCCAGCGTGTGCAGGATTGACGAAACTACTTTCGTGATGTGAGCTATCTTGCTCAGACATAGAACTCTGCATCTGTCATTCTTTAATCTCCTGAGTGTGCATATGGAGCGGCGATGCTGATCGTAGCTCCCAATTCTTTAGGTCGCTGAATCACGACCAAGCGGCCACATCCAGCCAATCGGCATTTTCATTCGTGCGTACGTTGCGGAACCTTGCGGCGAGCGATTCGACCTAAGAGTTTTGAGCATTGAAATTGGGCTACGCCTTCATGTGGATGGAAATAGGCCCGCCCGCGAAAAAAGGAAAGGTCAACATCATGCCTTTAATTCAACTGTTAGAAGTTTTGGTAGTGGTTGGAGTTCTTCTGTGGTTGGTCAACCGCTTCATTCCCTTGCAGTCCTCCATCAAGTCCATTTTGAATGCCGTCGTTGTGATTGCTGTCGTTCTATGGATACTGAATATTTTTGGACTCTTTCATTCCCTTTCCCGGATTCACGTTGGAGCGTGAAGGATCACAAAAGCGAAAGCCGGTCCAAATAAGGACGGGCGCAACAATTCAAGATCAAATACACGCATTAAACGGATGTTCGCATTTAAGGAGATAAATTGAAAATAAAGTGGTTGTCAGCAGCGGTAATCGTACTAAGCATAGCGGCACTCGGCCAGACCAATTCTCAAACGGCCATTACTCTTGAACCCATGGCGCAAACGCCGACGTTCCATGTAACTGTGGTCAGCCGCAATGTGCAGGCGGTGAATTATAAGCATCGTGGAGGAGCTACCAAACTGGATTTCGCCGGGACTGACCTGATGCCTGCTGCGAACGGGCAGGCCAAAGTGGAAAGCAAAAAAGGCTACATCGAAATCGAAGTGGAATTTGGCAATCTGCAAAATCCAATGACCTTCGGCAATGAGTATTTGACCTACATACTCTGGGCAATCTCTCCCGAAGGCCGCGCGGTGAACCTGGGCGAGGTTTTAGTAGGCGATAACCACCGCAGCAAGCTCGATGTCACCACAGATCTTCAGGCCTTCGCTCTGGTTGTAACAGCAGAACCTTATTATGCAGTCCGGCAGCCCAGCAACGTTGTGGTGCTGGAAAACATCATCCGGGAAGACACTAAGGGAACTACCGAAGCCATGAATACAAAGTATGAACTCATGGAACGTGGCGGCTACATTCCTACAGGTTACAAATTCGACCCGGTGGTTCTGAACACCAAGTTGCCGTTGGAATTCTTTGAAGCACGCAATGCGTTACGCATCGCGCAATCCGAAGGAGCCGAGACCTACGCCAATGACAGCTACCAGCACGCTGTGCGGTTAATGAACAAAGTAGATGAAGATGCCACGCAAAAGCACATTGATAAAAAACCAATGATTGCAGTTGCGCGTGAAGCAGTTCAGACCGCGGAAGATGCTCGCGCAATCACCGTAAAAAAGATAGATCAGGAGCGCCTGAACAACGAACGCCAAGCTGCCGCTGATGCGCAATTGCAAGTCCAAGCACAAGCGGACGACGCTACCCGACAAAAAGACAAGGCGCAGTCTGATCAAGCGCGCGCCGAGCGTGCCAGGGATCAGGCACAGTCCGATACGGCAACGGCGGAAGCCGCCAAGAACCAAGCAGAGTCTGACACCGCAAATGCACAAGCTGCCAAAACGCAGGCAGAATCAGACACAGCAGCGGCCCAGGCGCAAAGTGCACAAGCGCAAGCAGACTCCGACAAAGCTAAATCCGATATGGCAAATAGCCAGGCAGCTTCAGCGACCGCGTTGGCCGCTTCTCAGGCTGATGCCGACCAATCACGTTTGGCGGCGCAACAAGCACAGCAGAACGTGCAACAGGCCGACGCTGACAAAGCAGCCATGCGCACCCGATTGTCTGAACAGTTGAATAAAATCCTGCAAACTCACGACACCGCACGCGGACTCATTGTCAGCATGTCGGACGTTTTGTTTGACACTGGCAAGTACTCATTGAAGCCGGGCGCACGGGAGAAGCTCGCGAAAGTTTCCGGCATTCTGCTCTCCTACCCTGGGCTCAACATTGAAGTCGGCGGCTACACGGACAATGTGGGCAGCGATGAAATGAATCAAACATTGTCTGAAAATCGTGCTGGTTCGGTACGTGATTATCTGGTGCAACAAGGCGTAACTGCAAATTCAGTTACCGCAAAAGGATATGGCAGCACCCTACCAGTAGCCTCCAACGAGAACGCCGCAGGTCGGCAGCAAAACCGGAGGGTGGAGCTTCTCGTTTCCGGTGAAGCTATTGGCAATCCAGCCAATGCCACAACGGGGAGTTTGCAATAGACCAGGCGCATGAACCATACGAAAGGAACAATCATGAAACGATTTGGATTTATCAGTGCAGCAGTTTTGGCTTTGGTCCTCGGAATTCCTGCTCTGGCACACGCACAGCAGGACCAGCAGGACAATAAGCAAGACCATCCTGAACAACAGAAAGATCAGGGCAAACAACAGGAGCATCAGCAACAGCAAAAAGACCAGAGCAAGCAGCAACATGCTCAGCAACAGCAGCAGAAAGATCGGAACAAACAACAGGAACACGCACAGCAGCAGCAACAGAAAGATCAGGGCAAACAACAGCATGCTCAGCAACAACCGAAAGATCAGAACAAGCAGCAAGAGCATGCTCAGCATCAGCGAAGCAATCCGCAACCGCAACGCACGCAGCAACAGCGCGTTGTGCAAAGCGCATGGCAAAAGCACGGCTCACAAAACTGGGCATCCGACCATCGCACGTGGCAGCAACGCGGCGGCTATCACGGCTATCGCATTCCTGACGACCGCTTTCGCGGATCCTTTGGGCCGAGCCATGACTTCCGAATAAGCGGCCTGCCCATCTTAGTTGTAGGCGGTTTCCCACGATTTCAGTATCAGGGTTATTGGTTCAGTCCTGTTGACCCATGGCCTTCCGATTGGGGAAATGACTGGTACGACAACGACGATGTTTATGTGAACTATGTTGACAACGGCTATTATCTGTACAACAGTCGGTATCCCGATGTCGCAATTGCCATCAACATCTCGTTGTAGTTGATTTCAGCTGCGCAGTCCTTGAGAGAGGCTGGCCCACTCTCAACTGAACGCGCCTTCGCTTAGGAGTTAACGGGGAAGCACGAGGGGCGCGACCCTGCGCGCCCCTCGAAATTTTGGCCCAATGAAAATGCCCGGCCTAAGCCGGGCACCTTGAAAATATGCGTGAATCTCGCTTTAGGTGTCGCCTTTCTGCTGCTGGACGAAGGCCTCCAAAAATCCCTGCGCTCTCAGGTTGGCGTCCCACATACCAGCAAAAGCAACGTGCTCACGTTTCAGTTTCGCGTTCAGCAAAGTTCGCCCCTCGTCCACGAAGGCGGAATACTGCTCGATTCCTGCGTAATCATTCCGCCAATAGAACGGTATGAGGTTTGTCTCCTCGCCGGATTCCTCCGCTTCAAAGATCATCTCAGGATCGCGCATCAAATCGCCATTCTGTTCTCCATAGTGAGCAACCGAGATTGCCGGTAGACCGTTAGGGCCGCGCTCTTGCGTGTCCTCGATGACCAGTGTCATCCACGGTTCGTTTTCAATCCGAATATGAAATCCTGATTGCAAAGGTGCGGCAAGTTCGAGAATTCTGGCAATAATTTTCATTACTGCACCTCCGTTGTTGCTGAGGTGCCTGCCACATCCTTGGGGCTGATCGCCCCAAGGATAATGGTGGACGTGCGCTGGACTACTTCCAAGCTCTCTTTCAGCAGATTGGCATCCCCGTGATAAAGCTGGATGTAATCACTAGAGCCGGTTCCAGTCTCAAGTCCCAAAGCATGGCAGACCACAAATGCCACTGCTTCGGCTTCGGTTTCCCTAACGGTCTTGGTTGTGAGCGTGCGGCGCTCGGCCCTGTGCAACATCTCGTGCGCCAGTTCATGCACAAACGTTGCCAGCGTTTCGGAAGGCTCCATGTTCGGCAGAATGCGAATCAAACCGCCGTAGGACATTCCCCTCGCGGGTGCAATCTTGTCGGAGTACTCTAGCTTGATTCCTTGAGCAGTCGTGAAGTCGGCCAACTTGTCCAGCTTGTCGCCTACTTCGCCCTTGAATGTGCTACCGAGTTCCGGCAGTTCTGCGCCTTCGGTCTGGTCAACGTCGAATACATACACAGCGCGAAAACCCACCAGACGCGGCTCTGGCTTGTCGGTTCTTGCGTCGCTCTGGTGGCTCTGGTCGCCTTCGCTGGCGTTGCGCTTGTAGCCAATCATCGGGGCAAAAATCATGATGCCTTTTTCCCCGCGTTTCACTCTCCGTCCCAACTCATTCCATGAGCGAATACCCGCAACTCTCGTTGCTGTCGGACGCTGGCTGGCAATCAGAAGAATGTTCTGAAAGCTGTAATTGTGAAACTGCGACATTGCGGTGAGATAGGCAGAGAGTGCGTCACTGTGTCCACCCTCCAAAGCCTTGACCAGTGCATCAATGCTGGCCTTAACGAGTTCCTGAGTGTTTCTGTTCTTGCTTGAATCCTTCAATAACATTTTTAATCCCCTGTTCCGCCGGGTAGGCTGTTTTTGTCTTTCACTTGCGCGGCAGCGAGACAAAAACAGTTACCGGCGGACACGGGGAAAAACGGAGCGCAGCGAAGGGTGGCAGGGTGCGGGCGTCGGCGCGGTGAGTGCCAAAATGCTGTTGGGTTTTGTTTTGGCGCGAAAGCGGCGCTTAGACCTCGTGACCGTCAGAGCCGTGGCCGAACGGCGAACACCCGAGCAGAGTGCAGTGGATGAAAGAAGGCGTAGCCCACCTAATTTAGGGGTTTGATCGGAATCTAGTGGGTTGTTGGGACAGGGATTAGCAAAGCTTGAACGCAGTCTCCGAAGTTCTTGGCTTTGACTCGAACGGTTCCGCCGCTCCATTGCGTTCCGTCAGAACTCCTCCACATAGAGAGTTCTTCCAGGGCCTCAGCATATTGAAGCCCTTCATGAAAAACCCGATACAAAACGGATTTCGGAGGCACACGGAAATTGGCAATTGCTCGGATGCCGGTCTTGCGCGCGGCGTCGTTCGGAGTTACGTGAACGGCTCGTAGGACAGGTGGTGGTACGACCTTGAAAGAGAAGCTTTGCTGGTTGGGATTGACCTGCCCGGCCTTGTGCGCAAGTCGGGCCTCAACCAAAACGCAAGGTTTCGGCCATGCCTTTGAAATTCCCAGCAACGCAGATTGGCGGCTTGCCGAAGGACAGAGCTTGGAACGAAGTTCCTCTATGCGCTCAAAAGAGATTTCGCCTTGTGCGTGGGCACGTACCATTTCAGGATAGAAGGCGAATGTGCCAGCAATTACGTCAACGAGGGCCTCTTCGGGAGGCTTCGGTTGATGGGCCAAATGAGTGCGGCGAAAAACCAGCCGACTTTGGTCGGTGAGGATCAACAGGTGAACAAGTTCGTGCCATTTCGTGTAGTACGCCTTACGGTTGTTGTCGCCCCGACAATCAATCACTGAAACATAGGAAAGATCCCACGGCTGAGGGCTAATGCGCTTCAAGGTTATTCCGAGAACGTTGCCGTCGAGTTCATTGTGGATCGTGACGAACCCCGATTCCTTCTTGTCCAGAAACTCAGTACGAATCTGTGCTAGCTCGGCATCAGAGTTTATTTCACGGAATTCCGTTCGCAGTTTGTTGGCGACGATTTCGAGCAGTTCCGTAGGGCTTGCGCACTTTGGAAAGTCTGCCAGAAAGCGCTTCACCTGCTTGTGACAGTAAGCGATGATTTCACCCACCGGGTCATCGGAAGGCTTCAGGTTTAGGTCGGACGCCAGAGTCCGAATCATCAAATTGTTGTTCAGCTTTGCAGCCATTAGCCAAAAACCTCTTTGATCGCTTTGTGAAACGCAATCCAATCGGAGACATCGAATTGTTTGACATCCTTGTTGCTTCTGCGCGCTACAACCGAATGATGAGCGCGAAGAAGTTCGACCGTTTGAGGATAGGTCAGATTGAGTTGGAGGGCGGCTTCGGAAAGTGCTGGCGGGATGACAACAGGCTCACGTTGTTGACTCTCGGCGGTAGAGGATTCCCCTTTCAGGAGATAGTCAACTGACGTACCCAATGAATTTGCAATGCGAAGAAGATATTCAGAACTGATGTTCCGTTTGTTATTTTCAACGTCGCTCAAAAACCCTTTGCTGATGCCTGACGTTTCGGCTAATCGATCCTGCGTGATGCGGCGGTGTTCCCGTACTTCCCGAATCCTGTCGCCGACACTTGGCATTACACCCCCTGGACCCTCGATAGTATTGTAGCGCGAATAGTATTCGCTGCTGACACTTTAGCCGGTATTGACGCCAAGGTCTATACTTCGCTATACTGTATGTATATTCGCTATTGCGAATTTCCTGAAATGGGAAAGCGGGGTTCTCGTGGGGTCAAAGCAGGAATCGAAAGGTATCCACGTATCACGGACTCTCGGGCCGGAAGAATATTCGGAGCTCTGGGATTCCATCCATGTGCCACCGGAACTGAAGGAGTCCCTTCTGTGCCAGTCTCTCGTCACATTCACGCTCCGTCCTAAGGTTAGCAGAACCGTTATCCCTCTTCATGGGGTCATTTTGCTCGTAGGGGAGCCGGGAACCGGGAAGACGTCATTGGCGAGAGGGCTTGCGTCGAAAACGGCTGGCCTTCTCAAAACGAAGAGATTGTCGTACCTAGAAATCGAACCACATTCGTTGGGTAGCTCCGCGCTTGGCAAAACACAGAAGGCTGTGATGGAGCTTTTTGCGGAAACCATTGCGGAATACGCGCAAGCGGGTCCAACGTTCGTTTTGCTTGACGAGGTCGAAACTCTAATCGTTGCTCGGAGCAAATTGAGTTTTGAAGCGAACCCTGTCGACGTTCACCGCGCGACAGATGCTGCGCTGGTCCAGCTTGACTACCTGGGAGATTCCTTCCCTAATCTGCTCATAGTCGCCACCAGTAATTTCCCTGAAGCAATTGACTCAGCCTTTATCTCACGCAGCGACATGATGCTCTCGGTTCCTTTGCCGGACAAGGCGGCATGCCAGGACATATTGTGCGACGCCCTTAAAGGGCTTTCAAAGAGCTTTCCAAAGGTCAAAGAGTTGGCGCTATCACGCGAACTATCTGAGGTCGCAGAGATTTGCGTGGGCATGGATGGACGGCAAATCCGCAAGATGATCGCGGCCGCATGTACATTCAGCCGCGACACGGCTGCCGATCCGAACCGGCTGAGCACTGGCGATCTTAGGCGTGCTGCCGAAAAATTCCTGAAGGAAAGGAAGAAAGTAACTGTATGACAGTCATTGCTCGCAGAATCATCTCGGTTCCTGAGCGAACAGCCACGGAGACTTGGGAAGTCATCTCACGACTTCTGGCACCTGACACAGGTTCACTTGCGGCGCGAGAGCTCGCGTTGGTAACAGGCATCGCATGTTCTCTGATCACGCGAGAGGCAATGACTTCGCCAATTGTGCTCTACGGAACGGGTCCGCGTGTACGCATTTATTGCCTCTACAACGAGGATGCAGTCGAAGGCGACGAAGCGAGCGAATCACAATTGTCGTTCGATGCCACGAGCGGTGATTGGGCATTGTCACTGCCCTGCCCCGATGAAGACTTGGCGTGGGTGCAACCCGCCCTTGCAGCTAAATGCACGAGAATCTCTGCGCGGGACATGGAAAGCCCCGTAGAGGACGACGCCAATTCAGAGAAGGCGGTCGTCTCGGCTAGCGAAATGGACTTGGAGGCGTTCTTTAAGTCATGAGTACCTTTGTCGCCATCAACACATATACGCATTCGGTCACTTACGTGACCGACAACATCCTACGCAGCCTTCAAGACATAGTCCGGCTGAGTGGGTTGAATCCAAGCCAGATTGCGAACCAATGGGACTGTCTGGAGCGAGGAATCAAAACATGGATTGAGTCTCATCACATGGAGACCATTGTTCTCGAAGTCTTCAATCCCAAGACAGACGCGCTCGTCGGACGGTGGGATATGGAGATCTCCTATGACTGGAGCGGCGAGAGCGGGAGGTTCTGGGTTGATACAGAGCAAATCAAGGCGGCAATCAAGAAGGCCGGAGTGTGGCCGGGTGACAGCAAGTACAGGATTGTTTGCTGCACAAAATCCGGAGCGGCTGCCGTCAGTGGCTGGTCGTCAACTACGCTACGTGCGACTTCGGGGCTAGTCAGACAAAGCCTGGGAACGACCATTGAACACAGCGGGCTCAGCGCAGGCGCAAGCTACTACAGGAAGGGGGCGTGATGCTAACCATTGACGAAGCTTTCAGAAAATTCAAGACCAGGTTGGAATTGAACGACAGAGAACAGAAGAATGCCTCTGCTCGCCACAATGAGATTCGCGATCACATCCGGCTGAATTTCGAACTCGACGACGACTTTCTAACGGGCTCCTACAAGCGTTATACAAAGACAAAACCTCTGAAAGACGTAGATATTTTTTGTGTGCTCGCGAAGACAGAGAAGCACTACCGCGATGAACATCCAGAAAAGGTCCTCAAGGCATTTGAGAAGGCACTGAGCACTAAGTATGGGGCCAGCGCTGTTTCGGTACAGCGTCGTTCAGTCACGGTGGATTTCGGCGTGGTTGTGGACGCCGAGGACAAGACGGACTATCGCGTAGTCAGCATGGATGTCGTGCCGGCGTTCGTCAGTGGGAAGGATTACGAGATTCCAGACAAGCAGAGTGGGAAATGGATCAAGACGAATCCGAAGATCCATGCGGAAAAGCGACTGAGGCACACGAAGCGTATGGTGGCGAATGGAAGGGGCTCGTTCGTATGCTGAAATACTGGAACAATCATCGCGGCAAGCCTATTAAGCCATCCTTCCTCCTTGAGGTAATGGCACTGGAATGCCTCCATGCTCCTTTCAATGGCCGCTTTGAATATGAGTTTCAGAGCGCATTCTCGACTTTGGCGGATCGGATGTTCGATACGTGGGAAGACCCAGCCAGGTTAGGCCCTCCGGTGAGCGACATGATGAGCCAAGGCGAGAAACAGACCGCCGTGAATGCGTTGAAGGCCGCGTGTCGTGAAGCTACTTTAGCGATCGATCTCGCTCGTCAAGGTAGGAACGGGGACGGCATAAAGGCATGGCGATCTTTGTTTGGCCCGCGGTTCCCGCTGTCATAGGTCAATCAAAGAGAGGCGTCAATTGACTCTGGGTAACGATTGGAGTTTCCGATGAGCACGTGGTCCTTATCTAGTCTGTTGGCGGGGTTGCACCTGGACATCGAGCGTCGTCTGGCTACGGCTCGACAGACATTTGCTCACCCAGGCACAAAGGGAAATGCCAGTGAACATGTCTGGCTTGAACTGCTGCAAAACTACCTACCTCGTCGATACCATGCCGAGACCGCTCATGTCGTGGACAGCAATGGCATTTTCAGTGAGCAAATTGACGTGGTTGTCTTTGACAGGCAATATTCGCCTTTCATCTTCAAGTTTGAAGGCCAAGTCATCATCCCTGCTGAAAGTGTCTATGCGGTGTTCGAAGCAAAGCAAGTGATTGATGCTAGCCAAGTTGCATACGCTCGCAAGAAAGTGGCGAGCGTTAGGCGACTGCATCGAACGAGTCTTCCAATCCCCCATGCCGGTGGTACATATCCGCCAAAACCATTGCCCTACATCTTCGGCGGGTTGTTGACCTTCGAGAGCAACTGGACCCTGACTATGGATCAGCCTCTAAGGGAGGCCCTCAAGAGCGATCCAGAAGAACGACTCGACCTTGGTTGTGTGGCAGCACATGGAACGTTTGCTTGCGATGGTGATGGCTGTTACACCATCACGTCTGAAGGAAAGCCCGCAACCGCTTTCTTGTTGGAGTTGATAGCCCGCCTGCAAGCAAGTGCGACGGTTCCTATGATCGACGTTCGTGCTTACGCCAAATGGCTGGCGACCTGAAAAACGGACGATAAAAGCCCCGGACGGGTATTTGCGAGCTCAGCGGCGCATCTTGGAGCTATTTGTTGTGCCTCTCCAAAATGTCTAGGACATCTTTCGGGTGACGAGACACGTCGGACGTCCATTCACCGAATCCGCCGTGGCCGTTCACCGCTCTCACCCATTCGGATAGGAATTCGCGTTTGGTCTGGTTCTGCTGGTCATCCTGGCCCTTCACTTCCAAGATCAGCATCCTGCCGTTGGTCAACCGAACCAAGTAATCCGGCCGGTATTTGTGAATGATTCCCTTGAAGGAGTACGTGATTTCAAAGCCAATGTGGTCGTTCTTCACCCAAGCGCGCACGTTCTGATTGCGGTCCAGTTCAAGAGACTCATTCGCTTCCCATCGGCTGTCGTACACACACATGTTTATATGCGAGCGTTTGGTATGCTCGCAGGCCTTGCCGCTGTACCAGGGCAGCATGTCTCCGGTGGCGCGGATCGGTCGCTCGGTGTCGAACACTGGCTCCAAGGTAAGAGCATTTTCAAAACGGATTGCTTCCCATAAATGCTGAACGACTTTGGTCATGTTTAGCGTGACGACAATTCTTCGCCGTTTGTCATCTTCGTTAAACAGCGGCGGATCAACGATGACCCTTCCGTTCTCGATGTACTGCTCCACCAAACGAACGAGTTGCGCTAGCAGATATTCACGGCTCCCTTTCCACTTGGGGGCCATCTGGTCGTAAACCTCACTGGCAGTCTCAAACACGATGCGCTGCATACGGAAGCGTTGCGCGAGTCCGGCAAGGTCAATTTCCTTGAGTTTGGTGAAATCCGGTTTCCCGTCGATCATCGGCGCGAGCTCCGCAATGTTGGGTGTCTTGTAGGCATCCAGCACCAGACGGTTCACCTTTTCAGGGGTTAGCTTGAGCAGTGGGCGATATTCGTGGTCGATTCGGATCACGTTCGGCCAAGTCATCTCGTACTGCGCCCGTCGCTCGGGCAGAGGCTCGATTCTGGTTTTGCCTTTCGCCGGAGGCGGAGGCGGAGCATCGGCGCTGCCTTCGTGAGGAAGAAATGTGAACGGTACGCCGAAGATGTTGACGTACTCTGGCTCGAATAGTCCCGTCTTCTCGTTCACGTCATAGGATGTTCTACGCAGGCCGCGCCCGACTACCTGCTCGCACAAAAGCTGGGACGTGAACGCTCGCAATCCCATAATGTGCGTGACGGTTTTGGCATCCCAACCCTCGGAAAGCATTCCGACGGAAATCACGTTCTGTATCTGCTCGCCGGGTTGGCCCTCGCGCCCTATTGTATCCACGGTTTTGCGTAGGTGTTCGGCGCGCTCCTTCTTGGTGAGCTTCTTCTTCGGCGCGTCGCCGTTTTCTTCAGCAGCCTCCTCGTTGTTTTCTTCGTCATTGTCGTTCGCAGATTCGGCTGCGACCAAGAGTTCGGCGGGCTCTTCTTGCGCTTCGGCCTCGTCCAGCACCTTGGAGTCAATGTGAAGAATCTTGTCGGGGTCGCAGAGTTCCTCGATCCGTATCCGCTTATGTTCGAAGGCATACTGGACGCGCGCCGCCGTGTGGGTCAGATTGGTTACGGTAATCATGACCGGCGGGGCGTTGATGCCATCCTCCCGCCACTTCTTCGCCGTTTCCAGCCAATCCTTTCCAAGGAAGTAATATCCCATACCGACAAGATCGGGGAGCGGGATGTGCGGTTCTACCTTCCGGTTCAGATCAGGCTTCACTTCAGGGTCGGTGTAGATGTGATAGAACTTCGATTTGTACTTGCTGGTCTGTTCCCCGTCGTCCCGCACTACTACTCGCGGCGTTTTTACCAATCCTGACTCAATGGCGTCGTTCAAGCCGAAGTCGCTGACGATCCATCCAAATAGAGTCTCTTCGCCGCTCTTGCGTCCTGTGGGAGCGAATGGCGTCGCGGTTAGGTCGTAGCACATCAGAATTCCGCGGGCGCGGTGAATGCGGTCAAGGCCCCCCACCCATTTGGTGGCTTCCTTCAGTTCATCTTTGGAGATTCCTGCAATTTTCACCTTCGGTGGGACGCGCCAAGCGTGGTGAGCTTCGTCATTGATGACCAGAATGTTCTCAGCGGTGTGCATCTCGCCGAGCACCTCGCGGACGTAGGCTTCATCGCTCAGCGGTCCGCGTTTGTCCACGCTGCGTCTCTTGCTGAGTTGCTCTTCGCTCTCCCAGTCCAGCTTGTGCCAGTTGCGCACCTGCACGCGGCAGGTCTGCCCTTGCCGCAGCTTGTCTTCAAGTCCTGGCGGAATGATCTGGAATTCTTGGTAGTAGTTTCCCGCACTGCCCGGAACGAGCACCTCCAGGCGGTTCCTGACGGTAAGGCCCGGAGCGATGACCAAGATGTTCTTGGAGAAGCGCTTGTCCTGCGGATAGGTGACTTTGTTCAGCACCTGCCATGCGATGAGCATGGACATCAAGATGGTCTTGCCAGAGCCGGTGGCCATCTTCGAGCACAGGCGCGTAAACTCACCGCCGTCTCCGGGGACTTTGATTCCAACCCGCCCTGACTCGGGGGCCTCTGCGAGCCACATTAACGTTTCAATGGCTTCAAGTTGGCAGAAAAAGAATCTCTTGCCTTCGCGCTGCTCGGTGTCTCGCCAGTGCTTCAGCAGGCGCCTGGTGATGCCGCTTGCGCCGGGATAGTCGTTGGTTCTCCATGCATCCACTCGCGGGCGGATCTTGTTCACCAGCGGAAGTTCAACGAATTCACCCGGATCATCAAAAGACTTGGACGCATCGGAAGCACGCACGTATCCGGCTGGGCGGCGACCTGGCTCGCGGGTAAATCGTCTTGTTTCGCGGTCGTATTTCCAATGCTCACTCGGCTCGTCGTAGGGTGAGCTAATGATGAGCTGGTCGATGGTCGCAGTGGGCGCATGTGTTCCCATTACTTCACCTCGACCACTTTAAGGCTTTCGATTCCTCGGTCGTCGATGACTTTGACCGCAATGCGCTTGTGATCACCAGGTTCGAAAGGGAGAGAAATCGTCTTGCGGTAGGCTCCTATCAAGTCGGGATCGATTTCCGCTTTCAGATTGCGTGCGAGCTTGGCCCAGCCCTCGTCCTCGGCGGCCATAGGAAAAAAGACCTGGCGGGGGTAGAGGCTGCGGCCGTCATAGTCTGTGTCCAACAGCCACATGGCAATCTTTGATATGTCGCCTGAATCTATGGTCCCAGTTCGCGTGTTGTAGTAGTCAAAGCCTTTGACCTCGACTTCCCACTTGCCTTTGTGGTCGCCCTTCTTAAGTTCTCGCAAATCGACATCGGGACGCCCAACGAGCCAGAAACTCTGGTTCGAGGCTCGCTTCTTTTTTAAGTCTTCTGTGAGCATGTCGGCGTTCATCTGGGCAGTGAGAAAAAGCATGCCCGTTTTTTCCTTGGTCATTCCATCTACGTCTTTGGCGGCCTCCGGATCGAATTCGAATGCAGCAAATACCAGGATTGCGGGTTTAGGACTCAGCGTTCGCGCTTCTTCCCACGCGAGTTCAACTTGGCGCTGTTCCAGAAGGCTGTGTTCGGGGCCGAATGAGATAACAACACGCTCTGGCACCTTTCCTTTCGTTTCAGCATCAGCGTGTAGCCACCGCGTGCCAGCCAGTGGCTCTACGCGGGAGAAGTCAATGTGCTGGCCGCCCTTTCCGCGAAGACCGGTCTTCAGTAACTCGTCGCGCCATTCAGTGTGCCGGAGTGTCGGGCCGGATCGGGCGACGGAGGCGTCAGCAGCCGATGACGGAGCTTCGATTTCGTCTAGGGACTTGACCGTGGGCGCAGGAACTGCCTCGACGGTGAACGGTCCCGTCACTCGAACACGGTTCTTGTCTACGAAAGGTTGGTCATAGAGCGTTTCCTGCTCGGCATAACGGGCGAGGGCTGCCTCAATCTGTTCGCGAATCATCCCCTCACGAATCTCGGGATTGTTGGCGATGGACTTCAAAGTGACGTGCGGCACTGTCTTGTTTCGGAAGCCGCTACCAATTCCTTCTGCTGGATGTGCAAGCTCGTAGTAGTCAAAGTTGGCGGCCATCAGGCGTTGCTTGGTGAGAGTGACGGCGACACGGGAGGTATCACAAGTGATCCAGCGGCGGCCCCATTGCTCGGCAACATAGGCGGTCGTACCGGAACCACAAGTCGGGTCAAGAACTAGGTCGCCAGGGTCGGTGGTCATGAGAAGGCAACGCTGAATTACTTTTGGCGTCGTCTGAACCACGTAGAACTTGTCGGAAGAAAAGCCAGCAATGCTAGTGTCACTCCAACTATTTGAAAGAGAGTAGGCAGGAAAATCTTCGAAATAGCGAACATAGTACAAACCGCCTGACGTGGCTTCTAGCCGGCGCGCCGTAATCAAAGCGGACATTCCAGATTCCCCTGTTTTCCAATAACCCTTCCGGGGTCGGTAGGTTTCTCCATCGAACTTGACTGGAAAGTCGCCAGGTGGTCGTTGACTGGTCAAATTGTCGATTCGATAAATGCGAGCTCCTTGCGGTATCGAGGAAATATCAGATTTTTCAGCTGCGGTCATCGCTCGTCGTGTTCCATCCGGCATTTCAATGCGACTATACGCACTGGCACCTTCCGCACCGAATATTTTCGGCTGATACAGAGGGCGGTATTTCACGCGGGTAATGTCGCGAGCGTACCAGAGGAGAAAGTCTGTGGTTGTCGGAAGTAAGTCGCTTGTTGCGCTGGTAGTTTTACTGAACGCGATGATAGCGCACGCATGCTCCCCACCGAATACCTCATCCATCAATTCCTTGACATGGTGGAGATTCTTGTCACTGATCTGTACAAAACATGATCCGGATTCGTGTAACAGTTCTTTGGAAAGGAGTAGGCGGTCCCGCAAGTATGTCAGGTAGGAGTGGATTCCAAGTTCCCATGTGTCGCGGAAGGCTCGGATCATCTCCGGTTCTTGCGTTAGATCTTCGTCCTTCCCATCCTTGACGTCTCTCTTGTTTGTGAATGGCTGGAAATTCGAACCGTACTTGATGCCATAAGGCGGGTCGATATACACCATCTGTACGTTCCCCGCCATGCCTTCCTTCTCCAGTAGCGAGTTGAGGACGAGCAAAGAGTCACCGGCAATAAGACGATTCGACCAACCATGCGCATGGCGGTAGAAGTCAATGGCCTCGCGCAGCGGAGGATTTTCTTCTCGGCTCTCGAAGAGCGATGGCTGTGTCGGTAAGTTACTGCCGTTCCGCTTGCGAACGGCGTCGATGATCGTGTGGGGATCGATCCGCTCGTGGACATGCAAGGAAACCGTCGCCACTTCAAACGAGCTATGTTCCTTCTTGCCCGCCCAGACCAACTGCGGATCGAGGTGGGGATCGTAGTCCCATTCCTGGCGGGGCTTCACGGATGGAACGGGTGCAACGTAGTCGTAAACCTTGTGCGTGGGAGCAACGGGATCAGTCTCCGGCGTCACTAGCCCTACAGGCGGGTTGTTGATGCGCTTTTTGTCCGTGTGCTCATAGCGCTCTATCGGGCGCTTCGGCGGCTTTCCACCGCTCTTCTTCCCTCGTGGCATCTACCTGGTACCTCTCAAAAAACAATATTGTGGGGAACGCTGAATTCTAAGCTGCAAGGGTATCAAAAGCCAGTGACGGGGATTGTCCTGAGGGCGGGCCGTCTGTGTGGAAGTTGTGCTGATTATCACAGTAAATCGCGCATGTTTAAGAATCGTGCTCGAACGTCGGCCCACGCTGGATACGGCCCATAACAAAGCATCCTGCATTGCTCTTCATACTCGGCACCGATTGCCGCCGTCAGTTCTGGAGGCGGGAAGAGTGCATCGCTTCGGGCGAAGCGCATCTCTTCCGGGAAGAAATAGCTCTTTGAGAAATGCGCCCGGCTGATTTGGTCGTAGTCGGCTTTGATCGCGGCGTACTCCGGTGAACGCAGCATCGCCTCGATTTCTGGATGTCCCGATAGCTGGAAAAGATCGTAGTAATGCCGTGCGTAGGGGCCAAGGGCTTTCTTGTCTCTTTTAAGCAGTTCGACCTTGCCGTGAATGGCGAACATTTTTTCGACGAAGGTCCTTCGGAAATGAAGCAGGCGAAAAGGAAACTGTCCTTCATCTTCTGCGCCAAGAGATTGTTCTTGCTCTTGAAGGAATTGGGCTAGGTATGAACGCAATTCGACCGTGACGGATGGTTCACGCCCGCTGGCAGTCCCGGCTTCAACGAGTACACGATCAGCAACCTCGCCGATCCCGCCGAAGCGCTGAACGTAGGAAAAATGGTCGTTGCGGCCAAATCCTCCAATGGTCTGACTTTCACGTTCGACAAAAGATAAAGCTGGATGTTGTGCGATCGCATCCCGAAGTTTCTTAAGCTCTCGATCAATCGCATTCTTTCCCAATGCCGGCTGAAACGCTGCTGGATCAAGAAAGATGTCGATATCTTCTGAGAATCGCTGGATGAGGTTCCATCCTTTCGAGAGGCTAGTCCCGCCTTTGAAAATGATTTTGTCGCCACTGGTATTGGCTATTACGCGAAGAGCCTCTGTGACGTAATAGTCCTTCTCAATGATCGCTGGCCGCAGGTTCCGTTCTCGAAAGTGTTCTGTGGCCCGCAGGATTGCCTGCTCAAAATCGGGATGTTCAAAGAGTCTCAAGCTACGGTTTCTCCTTCGCCTGCCAGGCGTTCGCGTTTGGCAATGCTGTGAGCATTCCGAAATCGAATCGCGAAAACGGATTCAGAGAATCCCGCAAGACCTGCAATGTCTTAGGGCTGGTGCCAAGCTGCTCTCCAAGGGCTCCAAGCATCGCCCGAACGCGGGGTGGTTCAGAATCCGCAACTTTGATAAGTCGATTGAAGTGTCCTTGCTCCGACAGAAGAGACAACAGTTTGCTAATGGTGTCTTGCTGGCTTAGCTCGCTGAATTTGGCTCCATGCCTTAAGAAATCGAGGATCGCAGCGTCTGTTTCGGAGAGATTAGTCCACGCCTCAGGTCGTCGGGTGTGAATGAGAGTGTTGCTCCCGACCAATTTTCTCGGGAGGCTGAGTGCATTGGTAGAAATCTCGCCTTGCTTCGGCATTTGGGTTGTAAAGCCCAAAAGATTGGCGGCAGCCATGCCCGCCGGAAATAGTGTGTTTCGCCGTGATGCCAGGTTGCGGATGGCAGATGGGTTTGGTCTGCTCTTGCCGAATGTGGTTTCGCGATTGCGATAGTAGACGCCTTTGCTGAGTCGCTCGATAGTTCCTTCTCTCGTCAAGCGAGAAAGAGCCTGTGCGACTGCTGAGAAAGGGAGGTCTCGGAAGTCTTCGTATCGCCATAGCCGCTCGCCCGCTCGGTTGATGCGCTGGCGAACCATTCCCATGACACGATGGGATCTGGTCGGGGTCTTGGGCGCTGGTTCCATGCTCCAAATATGAGGTTTTTGGCGATACATGTCAAGTTTTTTAGCAATAAAACTTGACATATAATCAGCTATCTCATTATTTTTAAATGGCTTGGCCATAGCGATTGTCTCAATACGTCATTACTTACTTACATCTAATGACGTTTTGCAACACCCATCTGACAAAGGACTTGCCGTTAATCTCAGGGAGTCAAAGCGTCGAGGCTGCATTCGTTTCTCTCGTTGTCGAAGCCACGCATCGCCGCGATTTCCGAGACTAAACGGTGTCCTTTGGTCCTACCGATGTGAACCAAGAGATCTACGGCGCTCCCGATGTTCGCCATGATCGCCCGGTGCGGTAATTCGATTCCACTCTGTAAGACGCAATCTGCGAATCGAGTGACTGCTTGGCGGGCAGAATTGGCATGGAGAGTACAGAGACTCCCTGCATGTCCTGTATTCAATGCCTGGAGCAAATCGAAGGCTTCTCCACCACGCACCTCGCCCACGATGATTCTGTCCGGCCTGTGGCGCAGCGCTGCCTTCAACAAGTCGCGGACGGTTACGGCTGGCAATCCGATCTGTTCGCGACGGGTTTCAAACCGCACGAGGTTGCTCTTGCGAATGTTGAGTTCCGCCGTGTCCTCGATAAGGAGAATCCGTTCATCATCCGGAATGGAATCGGCAAGGATATTCAGAAGCGTAGTCTTTCCACTGCCAGTACCTCCGCTGATGAGGATGTTTTGCCGATTGATGATTTTGTCGCGTAGAAATTGTGCCGTGCTCTCGGAGAGGGTTCCGTTCTCAATCAGGTCAGTCATTGTGAAGTGTCTGGTGTTGAATTTGCGGATTGTGAGAGTGATTCCGTCAATACTGCATGGTGGGAGCACTGCGGCCACACGGCTCCCGTCTGGAAGGCGGGAATCCAAGATCGGCTTCTCTTCGGAGATGTCGTCTCCCAGCCTGCGAGCAATGTTGCGCACGGCAGCGTTAAGCGCCTGTTCAGAAATGGTGATGCCTGGAACCTGGGTGAGCTGCCCACGTCTCTCAATGAAGACCTGAGACCCGGCGTTCACCATGATTTCGGAGATGTCCGGGTCCAGAATGAGGTGTTCTATCGGCCTCAGAAACGGCAGTATCGTTTCAAACTGCATGGCTTCCTCACAACAGCCCACGGGCGATCTGGTCAAAATAGGAAACATTCGGGTCGAGGTAATACGGCTTCAAATAGCAGAGTGTGGCCTCCATTGGATTTAGACCGTCATACGGGAGTACGACTGCCTGAGCGTTGGCGAGTTCTGCGAGAAACTTTTGGCTGAATCTGTAATCGAGCCTCACGCTGTAACTTTTGGAAGCGCTGATGCTGCCTCGATCTGAAACGGTCTTACCCGTCAGTAGGCTCAGTTTTGAATCCTGTCCAGATTCGGAGATGTTGTAGGTCACGAACGGCCTGTCCTCACGGCCACACAATTCGCTAGCGAGTCTGGTCGAGAAATCGTCGGCAAGGGCCAGGAATATCTTGGTGCGGAAGGTTTGGAGAAGCGTCCTGTAGCTGTCGCCGGAGAGCGTTGACTTCAACGAACTGATGCTCTGTGTTGCGACAATGGGGATACATTTCGATTGCCGTGACAAACTGAAGAACTTTTCGTCGCCAATTGGATCACTTTCGCCGACCGTGGCAAAACTCTGGTATTCATCGCACATCAAGAAGACTTGCCGGAAATACCTTTCTCGACCCCGTGCCATCTCTGGTATGCGGCCCAGAACCGCCCGCTGAAAATCCAACTTGAGCATTGTTCCGAGAATTCTGGCGAGACCGGCATTCAACGAAATCGGGAAGTTAAGGGCGCATATCTTTCCGTGCTCGATCAGCCAATTGAATGACGGAAAGGGCTTCCCATAGGGGAAGACCCCGTTCTCATCGGGCACATTGACTGCTGGATCGTAGGTTTGCTTGGGCGGGCAGAAAACCCGCTTCACCGCCGGATTGATATCGAACAGTGAGAGGAAAATCGAAACACCTTCGACAATCGAGCTGCGGAGTTTTTTTTCCAGCCCCATCCAGTCGTCGAAGTACCAGCGTTTTACGGCGTCCAGTTGTTGCCGCTTGATGTCATCAGTCTCGGACGCGGTCTCTTTAGTGAGACGCTGATATTCGAGCGAAGTTCCTTGCTTATTGAGCAACTCTTCCAATCTGGCCGATATTGCGGATCTATACATCCCGCTGGCCTCGTCATAAGCGAATGGAAATTCCGAAAACAGGCCGGCGAACTTCTCACCGCCATAGACCTCTGGGGTTACGCACAAATATTCGTGCGCCTCGAATCTGGCTTTGCCTTCCTCAATACGTTTTTCAAGTTTCGGGGGCGAGATCGCGCATTCGTAGACATCAAAGAAAGTCACGTAGTCATAGAGGACCTTGTGCAGCAGAATGATGTGCTGAAGCATATTCGTGTATGCCTGCTGCCAGAATGGCTCCTTGCCATGCCCGTACAAATTGTTCAGTAATGACGCGACGCTGTACGCCAGAGCTGATGGATCCAGATTGTTGTGCAGCGGGTTGTAGCGATAGTCCGAGTCCAAGGCGATCTCCACATAGTCCTCCTCGCGGCCATGTTGTCGGGTAATGTCCTGAATCTGGTGGCAGAAATCTCCTTTGACTTCCAGAACAAGCCCGCCGATGCGCTTCTCGGGTTCATCCGCTTTGTACGCGATCAATTGCTCAGCGAATGGACGCATACAGCATGTCGTTTTTCCGGTTCCAACTGCGCCGAACACGCCGATGCCGGTAAACAGTCCCTTCTCTGGAATGGTTAGCCATTCCGGGTCGCTGGCAGGCATGATCTTGGTCGGATGATGAATTTCTCCGATAACCAAGAACAGCTCGTCTCGCGATTTAGCATCGGGATACGGAGGGAGCGAGTTTTGTTTCTCTTTCCGCTTGTGGGTGAAGCTGAACACGTAGATTCCTGAGAGGGCAGCCGAATAGACAAAGAACGGCGTTGTGAACAAGAACAATGTGTAGCTGCCGCAGAGAGTTCCGTAGATGAGCGGGTCTCTGATCGCAATGTATTGCAGGTACAGGTTGCTATCGGGGAATGGATAGAACCTGAGCAGCAGGGCTCCGGTGAAGGTAGCGAGCACAAAGCTCACGAACGTCCGCGAATTGGCGATCCTTTCCAGCATGGCCGATCACTTCTTCATTGCGGCAGTTGGCAGGCTCTTGTCGGCGGGTACGGATGAGCCATTCTGGCTTTGATCTGACGGTGTTCGCCTGCGCGGGCCTCGTCGTGGCTGAGAATCATTTCTGTGGGTCTCAAACCAAGGGCCAAACTCGCTGTCACTCTTGAACAAGAATTTCAGCGCGCCGGAAATCACCTGGTCGTTCGTGGCACCGCTGTACCGGCAATAGGCGCGTAGTGTCTCTTGCACGTCGTTTTCAATTGCCGCTTTGATCTGGGTTCTGGATTGCTTTTTCTCGACTTGAATAATCGGCATCTCATTCTCCTTTTCATTTCGTCAGTGGTAATGCGGGGAGCGACCTCCGTAGCCGGTCACGGACACGCCGCGCTAGGCGGCGGGTGGGGTCGCTCCCCGCATTACCGTGTTCCTTGGGCTTCTGTCTTTCGGCGCAGTCATGTTCGCTAACCTCCATTGCTTAAGTTGTTTGCGTGTCGTGATCCGGTGTACCAAGTTGGGCGCTTGGTTGGGCGGGTTCCTCGACCGCAGAGGGGCTGAACCGCCTAACGTTCGGAACCACAAGGAACGTCTCAAACTGATCGTTGGGGTTGCGGACTGCCGATTTGTTTGCGATTGCTGTAAGCCTTCCGGTTTGCCTCCAGTCCTGATATTGCGTTTCGAACTTGGCCTCGGAATATGTCTTGAGGCCGCGCTGCCATTCGACCACGTCTTTATGGTTGAGTTCCTTGAATCGCTTCTCCTCGGCCATCTTGCGTAGCCAGAAAAACCTTGCAAGTGTCCGCTGTTCTCTTTGTCGATCCGTCCCGGACAACTCGCGGATGAACGCCCCTCGGGCCGACGAAAAGCTACGCGTGGAATTCGAGACAAAAATCAATTTGAATCTGCTCCTCAGGGCCTCGAAGAGAGGCCGATATCGCTGCACAAACGAACGGAAAGTTTGCAGTGAGCGAATTTCGTCCTCGATGTAGGTGAAGTTCGCAATAGGCATGAGTCCCGGGCTTGAGACTGCTACGGGGAAGTTTTCCACGAAGTAGTGGAATGTTTCCGTACCGTCTTGACCACGAAATACCTTGGTGGGCAGCGACTCGATGGGGATTTCCTTTGTCTCAGTGAAATAGCGAACTTTGTCGCGCTCCTCTTCGAGGTAATAGTGGCCAAGATGCGCCAACACAAAGTCGAGCCCTGTAGTTCGCACGGCTGCCTTTTCCAATAGTCCGTAGCGTCCTGGCCGGCGACGGTGAGAATTCTCCTTACCAATCGCGTTGTAAATCGTTCGCGAAAAGAGGTGATATATCTTCTGTGTTCCGCGCTCCGGCAAGTGCTCCCTGACATGTTTCTTTTCCAGAGCTTTTTTGAGGAAGTATGTGGCCGGTCCTCGGCCTGCAACGTCCACGAATTGCATGAATTGTCGTTGCAGGAAGAACCCTGAGTGCGCGGCTACGATGTACAGAAACTCGGCTTCGCGTGCGGTGTAACCGAATTGCCTGAGGCTCACGATTGCATCTGCTGGAATTCTCATAGCGACATCACCTCGCCGACCAAATCTTCTCCACGTTCGGCTGACCGTCCGCGATAGTCCTGGTTGTAGAGCTTGAATCCTGCGGCTTTCTTGGCTGCGATCTGGCGGGCCTTGTAGTGGCCCGTCACACATTCAATATCCACCTTTGATTGTTCCTGATCTCGAGTCTCAAACTCGATGCGGATGTCCGGGAACTGAATCTTGCCTTCAACAATCTTGAGTCCGTGCGCCTCGGTAATCTCACGGCGCTGTCGTTCGCGCTCTGCTGGCGGTGCGTCATGAATCTTTGCCAGTTGGCGGTTAACTTCTTTCTTCAACTCGAAATCGAGCACAATGCGCTTGGATGTACCGCCCGCTTTAGCAATCTTTTCTGCCTCTCTCTGATACACGTCGTAGATGCCTGCATCGTGTCGCAGTTCTCGCTTTTTGACGATTCCCGAATAGATGGTCTGGCCACGATTGGAGCGCAGATTCGTCTCCGTGAATTCCTTGCCAGTTCTAGTCAGAGAGACGTATCCGCCGTTCGCTCTTGATCCCGGCTGGGTGCTGAGAAGGCGCTGCTCTGCAAGGTTTCGAAGGTCTTTGCGGAAACGATCATCGTCGTTGTCATAGAGGTGTTTGCAGAGAGACTTGGCCGTGACTGTCCTGAATGCGCCTACGTCCTGAAGGACCGTGGCCTGCTTGGAATTCACTCGATACCGCTGGCCCCGATGTTCGTAGATGGATTTGTCGTTTTGCTCGCGGTCATACGTTGGAGCAGTGCGCGAACTCCGTTCGGCTGCGGGAATCGGCTCCTGGTCGGGCCGCAAAGATTCGTCGTGCATTGAACGGCCCATGTGTCAGTCCTCCGACCGTTCACGAATCTGGGAAGCAAGGTCGTCTTCGCCAATTCTGAGTTGCTTGTCCACGTAAACGAGCTTTTGGCCTGTGTGCTTCAAAAAGAACTTTCTCGCAAGCAGAAAAAATGCCGCGAACAAGTTGGCAAAAAGAAGGACTGCATAGAGGCCAATCGCCCATCCGTAGTCGCGGAAGATTGTTTGCCGATAAGGAGCCAAGAATTTCAGACGATCCATCAGCAGGAAGCCAAGCGCCATGAAAATCGTTACTGCCAAAAGGACTGCGTTACCAATCATTGCTGTACCTCTTTGTATTCAGACGCAACAATGACGCGACAGACTCCTTCGGGTTGAAAGAGAACAAGGTTGTTGAATCTATTGAGCGATTTTCTCTAATTAGAGGCTTGGAACTTGCAGTGTTTTCACATCGCCGTTAATCGATAGATTTTCACTACTGAGTCCCCGGTCACAGGTCTATCATTACGCATAAGCGATAGAATGGAGGTTGCTGTCAGTGGATGTACAAAATCATTGGGAAAAGGTTTATACGACCAAAGCGCCGGATCAGGTTAGTTGGTATCGGCAACATCTGGAAACATCCCTTGCGCTGATCGAGAAATCGAGCGGCAGCCGCGACACTGCAATTATTGATGTTTGCGGCGGAGAGTCCACGCTCGTGGATGACCTATTGGGACGCGGCTTTCAGAACATCACGATTTTGGATGTCTCCCAAACCGCGATTGATGTAACTAGACAAAGATTGGGAACGGCAGCACAGCAAATCCGTTGGGTCACTGGGGACATCACTCGGGCAGAATTGCGGTCGAGTGCATATGACATTTGGCATGACCGTGCAGTGTTTCATTTCCTCACGACGGCGGAACAGCGAAGTGCCTATGTTAGACAGGTCGCTCGTTCGGTGAAGTCCCGAGGTTATGTCATTGTCAGCACGTTCGGTCCGGAGGGTCCGACAAAATACAGCGGCCTTGATGTTGTTCGCTATGACTCCGAGTCCCTGCACCGGGAGTTTGGTGGCGGATTTCGATTGGTCGACAGCTCCAAAGAACTACACAACACTCCCTTCGGCACGACGCAGCAATTCTTATACTGCTATTGCAGAGTTGAATGACAACGATAAATTGCTTGCCCACAGCGAATCAATTCAACGCGCCTTCTTTCCGTTGTATCTGTAGGCCAACTCAAAGAAACTTGAACTTGAGAGCGTGTGCGATTGAATCGGGAGTTCTTGAAACTGATTCCTGAATTCTTCGGTCTGATGTGCGCGGTCCCAAGCTTCTTTGCTTTCCCATGTTCCGTAGACCACATACTCGCCTGGAGTTTTCAATGACCGATTGACCACGATCTCGATGCATCCTTTTTTTCCGCTCATTGACTGCAGAAGAGCGCGATGCTGAGCCTCGAACTCATGAGTCTTGGCTGCTTCAACTTGAAATTTCACCAGCGTATTAATCATTTCTTACTCCTTTTGCTGCTGTTCAGTCTCACAGTTATTTTCTCTGCGGTCGCCGAGACGTTTCTCAGATCATCAAACAGCGAAACAAACTCGCCGGGTGCGGCTTGGCTCAATCGTTTATTCCATTGAGCTAGCACCGGACGAAGGTTGTTGTGGAGACGCGACAGGTCCTCAATCTGCCGATCCAAGTCAGCGAGCTTCCGCCGAAGTAGGTCCCGCACCGCATGACACGGGGGTTTTCCTTCGCGGTACCGTCCAAATATTTCGGTCAACTCCCGAAGGGTGAATCCTGCTCGCTTCGCCCACGCTATCCACTTGAGGTATTGCAAATCATGCGCACTCCACGTACGGTACCCACTCGCAGAGCGGTCCGCCTTGGGCAGGATTCCGATTCGCTCGTAATGGCGAATACTGTCCGGCCCGAGCCCGACCATACGTGCAACCTGACTGACTCTCAACTTCTGCCCCGCCATCTTCGACCTCCAACAATTCCATTGTAGAAGTTGGAATCGTATCCAAGGTCAAGGCCTTGTTGCCATTGGGACCACCGAATTAGTCCAGCTTCGGCCATCTTGTAAAGATGATGCGGCGTAACGCCCAGCATCTTTGCCACCTCAGCAACTTTCAGGGTCTTTTTGCGGGGGTCTTTAGCAGCAAGAACCAAACCCTCCTCATCAGCAACGCGATTGCATCGATCTTGACCAGCGAATTTGTTAGTGATAACTTACCGTAAGTGAATACTTACGAAGCGCAGGTGCTTGATGCTTTGGGTGACCCTACCCGGCGGACGGTGCTGACGCGCCTGCTCGGAGGCGGGCGATCCGTCGCCGAGATCTCCGAGGGCATGGCAGTGAGTCGTCCTGCCGTCTCTCAGCATCTGAAAATCCTTAGGGCAGCACGGCTAGTTAGTGTCCATGCGGAGGGTACGCGACGGGTCTACGCAATCGACACACGAGGCATCGAGTCGGTACGGAAGTGGCTCGATCAATTTTGGGATCAGACTTTGCTCGCGTTTAAAGATGCGGCTGAACGGGAAACGGCCAAACAAGGATCGGGCCAACTGCGCGAGAGGGCTGGACGAAAAGCAAGAGCACAAACACGGAGTCTGCCCAAATGAGGAATACACCAGCAGCGCGGTAAGCACGGCTGACGCGAATTTACCGAAAGAATACCGAAAACTCGGTCGAAGAGGAACAGAACCTACCATGTCTGAGAATTTTGATCCCAATAGCATACGGAAAACAGTGAGCGTTCAGGCACCGCCGCAGGTGGCATGGCAAGTATTTACTGAGAAGATGGGTACCTGGTGGCCTTTGGCTATTTATAAAATCGGGAAAGCGAATGCGGTAGACGCGGTGATTGAACCCTACGTCGGTGGGCGCTGGTACGAGCGTGGCGATGATGGAAGCACCTGTCAATGGGGTAGCGTACTCGTGTGGGAGCCACACTCGCTGCTAGTACTCACATGGGACATCAGTGCCGATTGGCAGTATGACGCAACTCTGAATACGGAAATCGAAGTGCGCTTCATTGGCGACGGCAGCAGCCGGACGCGCGTCGAATTTGAGCATCGTCGCCTTGATCGCTATGGTGTGCGCCGTGATGAGATGCGGCGAGTCTACGACGCCGAAGGCGATTGGGGGCGGCTATTGGAAGCCTTCGCCGGCGCAGCCCACAGTTTAAATGCAACCTAACAACAAGGAGGCCATGTGTCGGATATTAGAGAAGCGCGAAAAGTACTAGAGAGTCGAATCGTGGATGGGCAGGGCAAAGTGTCACCTGCTGAGCGCCGGGCCGCATTCAACAACAAGGGTCTCGCTGAACCACTTGCTGGACTGGTCGACAAGGTGGCGAGGCATGCCTACAGAGTCACCGACAAGGACATTGAAGAGGCAAAGCAATCTGGCGTCACTGAAGATCAGATCTTCGAAATCGTAGTGTGCGCCGCCGTCGGGCAAGCCACTCGGCAGTACGATGTTGCAGCGGCTGCCCTTGAGGCCGCTACTCGGAAGGAGTGAACGTGCGCCTTCGAATCCTCGATACCGGGCACGATTTTGGAACAAAGGCCCTTTTCGCGCTTATTCGAACGATGTCCCGCCAGCCGGTGCTGGACGTCATCAAGCTGGTTAAGTACCGGGCCGACTTCTACGGAAAGCCCATGTCGGCAGTAACCCAAGAGGCAATGCGCGGGTCGTCTGCATGGTCTATCGGTGATCGTGAACTGATGGCAGCATTCGTAGCGAAGAATAACCAGTGCGAGTTTTGTACGAAGGCGCATGCGGCAGTCGCGGAACGGGCCTACGGTGATGGGAGTTTGGTTTCCGCGTTCTTGTCCAATCCCGATGCCGCCCCCATCGGTGAGCCATTGCGGGCAAGCCTCCTCATGTTGGGCAAACTGACGAGAGAGAACGCCGTTAACGTGGACGACATGCGAGCACTCCTCGCCGCAGGTGCTTCGCACCAACAGATCACGGACGCTCTCGCGGTTTGCTTTTCGTTCAATGTGATCGGTCGCTTGGCTGACGCCTTTGGATTTTTTGTGCCTGGTCCCGAGTCCTTCGAAAGCGGCGCGAAATACCTCGTTGCGCGCGGCTACAGATGACACAGGCGGCACGCCGTGCCAATGATTACTTTTTTGGGACGGCTGATAGCAAGTTGTAACGTATCGCAAACGAATGCATTGTTAAGCACTTTCAGGTTCCATATTTCACCCCGTTTGCGCCACTTGAGCCATTACGCTTTCGGCTCGATTCCGCTATCTCTTGTTTTATCCATTCTGAAAGGTCTGCGGGGCAAAAACGGACTGCACCTCTAACATGGAAGCAAGGAATGAGTCCTGCCTTAGCCATCTTGTAAATGTGCTGTGGCGTAACGCCCAGCATTTTTGCCACCTCAGCAACCTTCAGGGCCTCTTTGCGGTTTTCGAGTATCTCGATGAGTTTCATCGCCGTTGAACTTTTGAATAACCAACCCGGTCATCAAAAGCACCTCCGATCTAATCCATCAGTTCTTGTCTGCAAGAGACACGAATACGCAGTTATTACCAACCCATTTGCGAGAGGAGAGTTGCTGATTGTCTGTTCTGAATTGACTAAACGGGTGGGAATAAGAGCGGACAGGAATTCAGCGGCACGCGAAGGGGTTGTGGCGCACTTCATAACTTCTGGTTCAAACGCTACTCGCGCTCAAACAGGACAAGGCATCTTCAACTTAGACACCTGATGAGTTCGATGCGTTCCGGAGTTCCTCAAGTAAAACTTTAATTGTCTCCGAATTGTCAAAACCCTGGTCTCTCCAAGATAGATACCGCTGCATGCCGCGCCGGGCGCGGTGTTTCAACGGAATCAATTTTCTTAAACAGCGTGGCCCAAAACCGCATTCGACTTACGAACACAGAACTTTTAGCGCCTCTGACGCGTCTGAGTGTTTGTACGTGCAGTAAACAAGCACGTCGCATGGTGTGATTTATGAACTTGATGCTCTCGTGGATTTTCTTCCAATCCGGCAATAGCCCGTGGGAAAACGCTGTCCAGCAGCTTCAAACATCTTTTACTGGCCCTATCGCAAAGGGTTTGAGTCTAGTCGCAATCGTGATTGGCGGTCTGATGTTCGCCTTCGGGGAAGGTGGAAACAAGCGGGTATTTGCCGGTATCGTCTTTGGCATTGGCATGGCCATCGCTGCGGTTAACTTTTTGTCTTGGCTTTTTCCGGGATCGTAGGAGACGACAATGCCGACGGAACGCCGCATCAATGCTACGCACAAATCGATCAACAAACCGCTCACAATTCTTGGCGCGGAACGAAAGCTGTTCTTCGTCGCGCTGATCATAGGCGCGGCTGCTTTCAATTTGTTCGGTAGCCTGCTCGGCGGATTCTTGCTCTTCGGTTGCCTGTTTTTGCTGGCACAGTGGGCAACACGAACAGACCCACAAATTCTGCGAATTCTGCTCAACTCTGGCAAGCTTCGCCGCGAGTATGACCCGGCCAAGTTCTTCGAGCCAAATGTACGGGTAATTGAACATGCTTAGGCTTTCCAAGATCGTCAGGAGCTACAAAGAAACCGGCGCTCTCAATGAGCACGTAGCGATCCTCGGCTTTCTGGATGAAGAGGTTTTTCTGACGAAAGGCGGTGACGTTGGCGTTGTACTAAGAGTCGAGGGAGTCGATTACGAATGCTTGGATCATAAACAAACAGACAGTCTGACCAAGCGATTGGAATCGGCTCTCCGGCTATTGGGGCCGCAATACCGCGTCTATCAGATTCTCTTTAAGTCCAGCGGAGCGACGATTCCGCATGGCGAATACGACAACCCGATAGTGAGGCAAGCGATTGATGACCGCACGGCCTATTTTGAGCGGAAGGCCCGCGAACTGTACTCGCTTCAGATCTATTACGTGATCTTGTACGAAGGAACGGCGCATCATCACAGCATCACAGGCACGATTGCGCGGCTCGCTTCTGAACCGAAGGGAGCGGCGGAAGAGCTGAAGGGACTCTTAAGCAGCAAGAAGCAAACTCTTCTCATTGGCAGCGCGATTGAAAAGCAGCACCGCACTCTGCTGCACCATGTTCGGAGTCTGATCCTTCAGCTTACTGATTTCGTCTCGGTCGAAATGTGCGACAAGGAGAAAGCCTTCACGATTCTGAAGAGGCTCCTGAACTTCTCCCCGGCGAAGATCGAGTATGCGCGGCTGAAATATGACACGCATGTGGACTACTTCATGGCTGATTCGGCCCTTGAGTGTTATCCAGGATATCTCCTGATAGATGACTACTATGTTAAAGCCCTCTCCCTAAAAGAACCCACCGCGCAGAGTTGGCCCCTGATTCTCCGGCAATTGTTGGAGGTCGGGGCCAGCTACCACGTCGTCACGGAGTGGAAAGCTCAAGATAATACGGCCGCCCGCAAGCGCATTCAATCTATGCGGCGTCACTTCCATAACAGCAAGACTTCGCTCTTCAGTCAGCTTAAGGCCGATGGCTCGACGAATCCTGGTGAACTGTTGGTGGACGATTCCAAGGAATCAATCGTTCGCAGCCTCGGCGAGTGCCTAAAAGAGATTGAGCTGAATGGGAACTATTTTGGGGAGTTCTCGCTGACAGTTATCGTCTACGACAAAGATTTGTCAACGGTCGAAAAGGCGTGCGCTGAGTTTTACAAGGTGTTCTCAATGCACGATGGCTTGCTGTACGAGGAGCGTTACAACCTATTGAATGCGTTCTTTGCGAGCGTTCCTGGCAACCGCCATTTCAATCTTCGGTATCTATGGCTACTGAACACGAACTATGCGGATTATTCGTTTTTGTTCACTCTGCACACCGGAGAGCGTCAGAACAAGCACCTGAAGGCGGAATACCTCGCGGCGCTTGAAACGAATCACAGAACACCGTATTTTCTCAATCTTCATTATCAGGACACAGCTCACACCGTTGTTTTGGGCCGGACTGGATCGGGTAAGTCGTTCTTCCTGAATTTTCTGATTACAAATTTGCAGAAATATGACCCATACACATTCATTTTCGACTTGGGTGGCAGCTTCCGCAGCGTCACGCAACTCTTTGGTGGCGCTTACCTGAAAGTGAGTGGGGAGCACTCCGAATTCACGATCAATCCGTTCTCTCTTGAGCCCACACCCGAAAACCTGAACTTCTTGTTTTCGTTCGTCAAAGTGCTTGCCGAAGGCCGTAGCTCGATTCCTCTTACTCAGGCTGAGGAAAAGGATCTGTATGCACAAATTCAGAACCTGTACATCTTGCCGGCGAACTTGCGGACGATCTGCGTCCTAACGAACACTTTGCAGAAGTCGTTGGCCAATCGGCTGGAGAAGTGGGTGCGAGGCGGGCAATACGAGCACGTTTTTGACAACGAGACCGACACGCTGACGCTCTCGCACTTTCAGTGTTTCGATTTTGAGGGGATGGAGAATTATCCGGGCCTGATTGAGCCGCTGTTGTTCTACATCCTGCATCGGGCGAACGCATTCATCAACAACCCAGAAGCCGCCACGAAATTCAAAGCGTTCTTCATTGACGAGGCGTGGCGATTCTTCGGGCATCCCGCGATTCGTAATTACATCGTGGAAGCCTTGAAAACCTGGCGCAAGAAGAATGCAGCAATGATCCTCTCCACGCAATCGCTTGATGAGTTGGACAAGTCAGAAATTGTGAACGTGGTGATTGAGAGCTGCGCGACAAAGATTTTCCTCGCGAATCCTGACATGGATCGCGACCTTTATCGAGACACGTTTCACCTGAATGACAACGAAATCGAGATGATTTCGACCCTGATTCCCAAACGGCAGGCGCTGGTTAAGCGGCCTGATCTAGCGAAGGTCGTCAACCTGGAGGTTGACGCAAAGAGCTACTGGCTTTACACGAGCGATCCAAAAGAAAGTTTCAAACGCGAACAGGCGTTCCGTGAGCATGGCTTTGAAAAAGGTTTAGAGGTGTTGGCAAGGAGTTCTCTATGAAACGACCCATCACAATTGTTTTTCTCGTGGCGCTTGCATTGTCGGCTGCGGCCCAGAACCGCGAGGCGAGAACCGTCAAATACGCAGCCAAAGACATCGTTCTGATTAAGGCCAAGCTTCGTTACACGACAGTGATTGTGCTGCCTCAGAACGAGAAGATTCTCGATTTTGTCACCGGGGACAAGGATTTTTGGATTGTCGAAGGAACACAGAATTTCTGCTACATCAAACCTGCCAAGCAAGGAGCAAGCACTGACGTAGCTTTGATTACTGCTTCAGGAAATGTGTATTCGTTCCTCGTCAAAGAGGTTGGCGAGAGTGAGGAGCCAGACATTAAGGTCTTGATAGAACCCAAGGATGAGTCGATGGTGCAGGCCATTAATACGCCACCGAAGTTTGTGCCATCGAGTGCTGTGGAAGCAACGCGAGCCGAAGCAGCTCTTGCCTCTGCCCGAGCAGAACGAAATGAAGAACAATTTCGTGCCGACTATCCGATCAACCAACTCAAGTTCGACTACTCCTTCGACAAGAACAAAAAACCTTTCCTGGTTTCGGCGATCTATCACGATGACAAATTCACCTACATCCGTTCAACCTCAGAAGAGAAGCCGACGTTGTATGAGGTGAAAGACGGCTCGCCGAATCTTATCAACTTCGATTTGCGGAATGGCGTTTATGTGGTGCCCAAGATTCTCGACTCCGGTTACCTGACGATTGGAAAGCACCGCATGGATTTTAAGAGGCAGGAGTAGTGTCATGGCGCAGGTCAATGAAACTCAAAATGTAGTACCTAACATTCAGGACAAGCGGAAACCTGCTCCTGGCGTCCTTCCTAAGAATGTGCAGACTTGGATTGTTTTAGGCCTGACGGCGATCATCATGCTCATGCTCTGGATATCTGGGCCAGCTAAGGGAACGAAGTCATTGCAAAAAACCGACACTACCAAAACGGAACCAGTGGTTGGACTCAGTCCTGCAGAAATTTCATCCCGCCTGGAACAGGAAAGGCGGGACGAACAGATTCCGCTGACGCCTGCACAGCACCGCTTTGACCAGCAGGCGAATCCCGCCAATGACCCAAACGCTGGTATCGGCAATCAGGGTGCTGCTTCGCCTACCGAACAAGATCCCATTAAACAAGATTTGAAGCGTCGTGAATATATGGCGCGATTCGCCTCGAATGTGTCATTGAGCTATCGTTCTTCCCAAGATCGTGACGCAGCAAAAAGGAATACCGACCCAGCATCACAATTGGCGATGGATTTGTCTTCGTTTGTACTCCCCGGTTCTCCAGCGAGTGGTTCGAATACTATTTCACCGCAAGTGCCTCAACCATCCGTAACTTCGATTGAACAACCAAGCAAGAAGAGCACTCCTAGCTTTAATCAGTCTGTTGGCAAAGATTACGTCATCTTTGAAGGAACGGTTCTCGAAACTACGCTGGTCACGCGATTAAACGGCGACTTCAGCGGTCCCGTGATTTGCATGTTGACGAACAATATCTATTCGCATGATGGACAGCGCTTGCTTATACCTGCCGGCACGAAAGTCTTGGGAGATACGAAGCGAGTTGAAGGTTTCGGACAAACTCGCTTGGCTGTTGTTTTCCACCGACTCATCATGCCAGATGGCTACTCGGTTGATCTCGATCAGTTTCATGGTTTGAATCAGATCGGAGAGACTGGACTGAGGGATAAGGTCAATCATCACTATCTACAGATCTTTGGCGCGTCCATTGCAGTCGGAGCGATTGGAGGACTCGCCGAAATCGGCGCAAACACAACAAGCCTTGGGCTGGCCGCGACTCCGGCAGACGCCTATCGGGAGGGCATGGCCACTAGCCTTTCACAGTCATCAATGCACATTCTGGACAAGTTCCTGAATCTGCTTCCTACAATCACCATTCGAGAAGGACGCCGTGTGAAGGTTTACCTCACGCAAGACCTTCTCGTCCCCGATTATGCACAACATGAAATGCCCTCGGACCTTTAAGGAGTATCTATGAAACGCAAATTCATATTGATGTCGCTCTTGCTGGTTTTTGCGGTGAGTCCCGCATTCGCCCAATTTGGCGGAATTGTATACGACCCGACAAACTACCAAAATGCCGTACTGCGTTACCTGCAATTGCAAAAACAATTGCAGCAGCTTCAGCAGTCTTACAACGTCCATATGCAGCAATTCCTGTTTCTCCAGACTCAGGCCCGTCAACTTCAGAACATGGTGGCTCGCTATCGTGCTATTCCAACACTTTGGACTAACCTAAGCGCGGCAAACACATTGGGAAATACTTCCATTTGGGTGACCGGCATCAATAACGGAAACTACAGCGCCGCACAGCAGGGATACGGTCAAATCAATACCTCGCTGAACGATCCAAACGGAGTGAATATGTACGACGGCTTGAAGCGTTCATATGGGCTGGAGGAATTGTCGGATGGCTCGACGATTAACGGTATGGCCACAATCGGCGAGATGCGGAACCATGCCCAGCAACTTGAAACACATATCAATCAGCTCGAAGATGATTCGCTTTCCTCCGACTCCGACCTGAACACACAGATTGCTGTGCTTAACAAAATCAATGCAGCCAGTGTCCTGCTGCTTCGCACGATGCAGGACACAAATAAGCTCCTGGTGTCGTTGCTGGAACAGCAACTTGTGACGACAGAGCGAAATCGCACGACTGGCGTTGGCACCATCAACACAGAACTGTATCGGCAGCAGCATTTTTCAGACACCATGAGTTTCACCGGCTCCATCCCGACACAGCTACAAACACCCACGGGTCATTAAAGAGAGCTGAAGATGTTTGCTCCCGTCCAAGACCCGCTCACCTCTCTTGAGGACATCATTCAAGGATTGATGACCTCCAAGCTCGACTTGTTCGTCGGGATGGGTCAGAACCTATTCCGAGGTTTTGCGACGATCATCATCGCCTGGTTCGGCATTCAGTCAGCGCTTTCGAGCGCGGAAGGCGGCGAAGGGTTCAATTTCGCACGGTTCAGCCGATTGCTTCTCGTGATCGCCTTCTGCTTTGCGATGGTCAAGTACTACAGCACGCCAATTCCTGGCTTCGGCATGAGCTTCCCCGATCTGATCATGCAAGAGGCGTCGTCACTTTCAAACAGTATTGGCATGGACCAAGCGCGGCTTATCGAAACCAAGGTGACTGAGGTGGAGCAAGGAATGGAACAGCCCAGCGCCATAAACTTCCATGAGACGTTGACGTTCATTGTGCTTTATGTGATTTTGGCGACCATTCAAGCAGTTGTGCTGATGATTATCGGTTTTGGATTGATAGCCCAAGCTGTATTGTTGCTGGTCGGGCCGGTGTTCGTTCCATTTTTGGTCGTACCAAAGATGGATTGGTTGTTCTGGGGCTGGTTTAAGGCATTTCTCCAGTATTCGTTCTATCAAGTTGTGGCCAGCGCCTTCGTGTACATCTTCGGCAAGCTCCTGCTGGCATTCTTTGCAGTTGATATGGGTGCAATGACGGTCGAGCAGTGGATGACCGCTTTCCCTGCGATTTTCATTTTCCTGCTGATTGCAATTTATGGCCTTTTGAAGATTCCGGCTCTCACCAACCACCTATTCAGCGGAGCGGCGGGAGCAGATTCGGGACTGGCGGCTGCGATGGTCGCTTACATCAGTCGAGGGTAGAGACCATGAGCACGGAAGAAAAACAGGGTGCCAGCTTCAATGCCGCGAAGCAACTCTATGCGGAGCAGTTCGGAGACGCGATTGTCACGAATACGTATTTGAAAATCGCCCTCCTGGCGATGGCCCTGGTATCCATTGGCCTGATCTATGCGAATGTCAGAACCGTGCGAATGGTTCAAAACTTCAAACCTCTGGTGATTCGCATTAACGACATTGGTCGTGCAGAAGCGATTCGATACGACACGCTCGGCTATAAACCACAAGACGCGGAGATCAAATATTTTCTGAGCGATTTTTGCCGTCTTTATTATGGTCGCAATCGTTACACGCTGCGCGACAACCTGAAGAATGCTCTTCTTTTCATGGATGCACAGCTCGCTAACAGCGTGTCTGAGGCGTACCGAAAAAACCATACCATTGAGAATTATCTTCAGGATTCAAGCGCTCCCGATCTTGACATCGATGTTGAAAAAATTTCAATCGAAGACCTCCGGTCGGCTCCTTACAGGGCCACAGTTGATTTCTACGAAATCGCTTACTCGCCTGCCGAACATGTTGAGGTAAAACGAACGCTCTACACAGCGCACTTTGTTTTTCTTTTCCGCGACTCGGTTCCGAACGATTTGATCCAGGCAAACCCACTCGGGCTGGCAATCACCTATTTCCGGGAAGACCAGGCATTCCAATGAAAACCAATGGCAATGGGAGCCACGTTCAAGAACGCAAAATGCCAGTCTCATCACATGACGCCGCATTCGAGCCCTTGCTTGACAGCGAAGAAGCGGCTGCTCTTTTGAAAATCCATCCAAAGACACTTCAGAAGTTAGCCCGCAATGGTGAGATCGCGGCCATTCAGATCGGCAAGCTCTGGCGGTTCCGCGCGTCAGCGTTGAACGAGTGGTTGGAAAAAATCGCGAGCTAAATAATTTTCATGCACAGGCGAATAGAGATCGAGACTGCTTCGCGAATGGGTTATTCTAAGCAAGGCTGTCGGTGCCGTCTGAACAAAGGAGGAATTTTGTTCGGACGCACACGATATCAAGGTGGAAGTCTCAGATTAGAAGAGCGAAAGAGAGGCCCTGCCGTATGGGTTTACCGATGGTGGGAGAAAGACACCGAAGGAAAACCAATTCGCCGGAAAGCGCAGCTTGGAAACTTGGACGAGTACCCAAACGAGTCCAGGGCGCAAGCTGCGGCAGACGCTCTTCGCTTAACCATCAACGAAACAACCCCTCGTCAGCACTTGAAAGAGATCACTATTGCGACTCTCATTCAGCACTATCGCGAACACGAGATGCCGGATGTTTTCAGCAAGAAACGTCCAGCCATCGGAACAGTTTGCGAGCACGAAGAAGGGCGCAAATCCTATTCGACGCAAGAAACTTACGAGGGCTACCTGAAAAAGTGGATTGGGCCGAGATGGGGATCTTATCGGCTCGCAGATGTCAAAGCAGTCCAGGTGGAACAGTGGCTGAAAACTGTGCCGCTGGCACGGGGCAGCAGGGCGAAGATCAGAAACATCATGAGCGCTCTGTACAGCCACGCCATACGGTGGGAATGGACGGACAAGAACCCAATCACGCAAGTTCGTCAGAGCGCCAAACGCTCCAAGATTCCGACCGTCTTGTCAGTGGAAGAGATTCAACGCCTCTTCTCCTGGATCAAGGAACCATGCCGGACTGCGGTGATTCTCGATGCGGTAAGCGGTTTGCGAGTGGGGGAACTTTTGGGATTGAAGTGGGAAGATGTGAGATTCGATCAACTCGAATTGAACGTGACCCGCTCCGTTTCCCGTCAGGTCATTACTCCCTGCAAGACGGAAGTTTCACGCAAACCGATTCCCATGAATGCAGAAATCGCGGATATGCTCTGGAGATGGAGGCAGGAAGCTCCATACAACCAACCGGGCGATTGGATTTTCGCAAGCCCACGTCGGGCGGGAGTCCAACCGTATTGGCCCGGATCGCTTTACAGAGCGCATCTAAAACCTGCGCTGGTGAAGGCGGGCATTTCCGTGCCAGTCGGCTGGCACACGTTAAGGCACAGTTTTGGAACCTTGATGAAAGCCAATGGAGAAGACATCAAGACCATCCAAGAACTGCTGCGCCACGCAACTTTCAAAGTCACAGCAGACACCTACACGCAAGCGGTCACTCCAGTGAAACGCAACGCGCAAGCCAGAATCGCGAAGCTGATTTTGGCAGACATTCCCGCAGCAAAACCCGTCACACCGACGCTCCAATAACCACTTGGACCCTAATGGACCCTGATTCAAAAGGGCCAATTTTCATAACTCTTTTGGATTGTTGGCGTCCCCGACGGGATTTGAACCCGTGTTACCGCCGTGAAAGGGCGATGTCCTAGGCCAGGCTAGACGACGGGGACGGAAGAGATCAGCAAGAAGTACAGACAAACTGCGATGAAAACGCGGCGCAGTCGAATTACGATGTTAACAGTGGGGTTGGTTAGTGTCAAAATGCCAGCTTCGCGTTGCGTGTGTCTCTGTCGAACGTTACTTGCTGGTACTTGTTCCATAAAATCCGATCGCGCATAATTCTCACGGCAACTCAGATTTTCGGTGCTGATCCGATAGTGCGCGCCGAATTTTTCACGCCACTACACAAATATGCCCGATCCCTCGATCTCAGCGCTCGCTTTGCAGGAGCATTTGGCCTACACGGTGTGGGCGAGCACGCGACTGCTTTCCGCCGCGGCGCAGCTTTCCGAACGGGAACTTGGGCACGACTTCAAGACTGCGGACCGCAGTGTTGTGGGAACGCTGGCCCACATTTTTGCCGCAGACCGCGTTTGGCTGGGACGCATCAAGCAGCGGCCGCCCTCCATCTTCATTTCCCCACAGGATAAGAATCTCGCGGTCTTACAAGAACAGTGGCCCGGACTTCACGCGGCGTGGATCCAGTGGGCCGCGGATTTGACCGACCAGTCCGTGCAAGGCGTCCTTTCTTATCAGGACCTGAAAGGAAATCCGTGGACGCAACCCATGTGGCAGATAGTGCTTCACGTGGTGAATCACGCAACTCACCATCGCGGGCAGGTTTCAGGATTTTTGCGGGCGCTTGGCCGCACGCCACCAACTCTGGATCTCATTGCTTTTTATCGTGAAAAGCTCTGCTGACCGGAACGTTTACAATTCAAGTTTCCAATCGCGAATCTTCCCTTCTGGTTACCATCGGCACTTTCCCGGTATTTGCCGTTGCGCTAAAGTCAGCCCATGTCCACAACAAACAAAAAGACCCTTTGCGCGCAGTGTGAAATGGGCGAGGACAAGTGCGAGTGCGAAAAATTCTGCGTCTTTTGCCAGGGGCAGATTGATCCTCGCCTTTGCACCGATGGCCTCTATTATTGCCAGGCTTGCCGCGAAGCTTGTGACTATGAGGTTTCCGGTTAAGCTTTGTTAGCGCTATAGACCATTACTGCAAGCGATGGGAAAACGTCTAAGGAAGGTGAAAAAGGCGGGTCTTTCTCTTTCGCTTGAGGGGGGCGTTAGGATTTCTGAAAGACCCGCTAGCCGTGGCTCGTTTCTACACGCAATCCGACCGAGGCTTTCAAAGAACTTTGTTTTGTTCGGATTTCAGAACAAGAACCGATTTTGCCCTCTCTAGCCCTTCCCAATACCTCAAACCACGGTGCAATGTTTTGCATCGAAGGTGGGAGGATGCCGATTTCCCTGCAGATTGTGTGGCTTTTTGTGCTGGCGATCCCTGTCGCCTGCGTGGCTTGGACCGTTACCCACGAGGAGATTTTTCGCGAGCCGCGCGAATACTGCCAGCGGAGGTCCGAGCAGTGCCAATCTTTGCCGTCCCGCAAATTCTTTTACGTCTTTACCTGCGAGTATTGTCTAAGTCACTACGTAGCTCTCGCTTTCCTGCTGATCACACGCTACAAACTGCTCTATCCGGATTGGCGTGGCTACTTACTTTCTTTGTTCGCCCTGGTCTGGGTGGCGAACATTTATATGAACATTTACAACCGGCTGCGATTGGACATTAAACACGAACGCATAGCCATTGAGGCGAAAGAAGAGGAAGTAGAAAATCAAAGAGCCGCCTGACGGAACCGGCAGACGGCTTTTTGAAACAACCGGCTTGTGGACCAAAAAAGCGCAATGACAAACTATTGGCGGTTCATTGCCTGGCTGGAGGTCTTCTGCAGCTGATCGAGTTCCGACAAGACTTCCGTGCTGTGCTTGTTCGGATCCACAGTCATATACGAACGGTCAATCTTGCCTTCCGGATTAATAATGAACGTATGCCGGGCCGCGATCTCGGTCACGCCAAAATTCATCAGTGATCCGTACTCTCCGGCGACCTTGTGCGTTGAATCGGAAAGCAGCTTAAAATTGAGCCCTTCCTTGGCGCAGAACTGCTTGTGCGAGTCCACGCTGTCCACGCTCACGCCTAACACCACCGCGTTCCGTTTCGCATACTCCGCTTGGTCGCGCTGAAAGTTGTGCGCTTCAATGGTGCACCCCGTGGTCATGTCTTTCGGATAGAAGTACAGCACTACCCACTTTCCGCGAAAATCCTTCAGGCTGACGCTTGGGCTGTCCTGTGAAGGCAGCGAAAAATCAGGGGCCATGGTTCCTACTTCCGGGGCCGGTCCTGCCTGCGCCATGTGCCATGCAAATCCGGTAATGACAACTAAGACGACTGCAATAATCCACAACCGCATGTTTCCTCCTTTAAAGAACCGCTAAACATCATAGAGCGTTGAGGCGCAAAAAAGTGTCAAAAAATCGTCTCGAAATCCTCTTGAACCATTCTATTCTTCCTGGCCCCCCTACGGTCACCACTGTAGATTCTTAGAGTGCCCGAGGTACGGCCTTTCGGCAATCCCCTCAAATATGTCACTAAATACGGTGCGGAAGCTGTGTGCTGTCGGCATCCTCGCGGTTCTATCGCGCCATCTAGGATGTCTGGAAATGTACGGGAACGAACAAATCGTTGTGAAAACCAACAGCAAGGGCGACCGCCAAGCAGCGGTCTACTCCCACGGAGGTACTTTGAAAACACTCGCAACCCTCTTTATCGCACTTCTGTTGTCGCTGGTGGCCGCCGCCGTTCCGGCCGCTGCCCAGCAAGACGGGCATCAGGATGATGCCAAACCGGCAGAACATCAGGAAGCCCCGCCGAAAGAAGCGAAGCCTAAGGCAGCCAAACCCGATCAGCATGCGCAAGATCAAAATCGGCACGCGCAAGA
>Ga0134128_10000613_pt1 | contig 48942 bp, 50 predicted proteins | sample KB31754_FD_96462 | JGI IMG/M metagenome (GOLD analysis project Ga0134128, IMG submission 96462) | Terrestrial soil microbial communities with excess Nitrogen fertilizer from Kellogg Biological Station, Michigan, USA - KB3-175-4 | ecosystem: Environmental > Terrestrial > Soil > Unclassified ...
ATCATTGCTGGGCGGATGGGCCGGCGAAAATTTCTGGGATGGGGGCGCCCGTATTTCGTACTCTTTTTTAGCCGGGATGCTGGTATATCGGGCCAACTGGATCATTAAGTCGAAACTTGGTTTTGCAGGCCTCGCTGTGTTGCTCATGCTGGCTTTTTTGATCCCCTTTAACGCAACATGGAACTGGCTTACAGAGCCTCTGGTTGTAATATTATATTTCCCATTACTTGTAGCATTGGGAGCCGGAGCTTCATTGTCACCGGGCTTAAAAAAACTGTGCATCTTCTCCGGAAAAATATCTTATCCCTTATACATGACGCATTATTCAGTAATGTGGATGTTTGCTAATTATTATACGAATTACAAACCGGCAACCACGCAACTGTTTTTTATCGTAACTATTGGAATCATTCTTTTGATAGGATTGGCTTATTTGGTAATGAGGTTTTATGATATCCCGGTGAGGAGATATTTCAGTGAAAAAAGGAAGAGAGTTTGAGGGGATGTGCACGTTTGATGTCTGATGTATAACTTTGAATTTGCTTCCAGGATTTTTTATTTTTTGTACTTTTATTCTTTTGATCTGCTGGTGTTCCTGTCGGATCATTAATGGTCTGCCGATGCATATCTGTTAGCGGTTCTTGCAGCAGATTGTAATGGCATAAGGATAAATAAATTGATATTACAATAATCATTTTGAAATTATAGAAAATGGTATTCGATCCAAACAACCCTATCGTTAAGCTCTGTCTTGAAGGCATGAACATGGAGGATAAAGGCAAGCCACAAGAGGCAGCCAGCCTCTTTCTTCAGGCCTGGAATGATGCTTCAAACGATTTTGAAAGATTTATTGCCGCACATTATGTAGCGCGTCATCAGAAAAGTGTTGAAGGCAAATTAAAATGGAGTCAAACAGCTTTGCAATCAGCATTAAAAATAAATAATGACAACGTTACATCGGCTTACCCTTCTTTATATTCAAACATTGGTAAATACTATGAAGAGTTAGGAGACATTGACAATGCAAATAAAAATTATCAGCTATCACGTTCCTTCTCACGCAATCCTTCCGACAAAGGGCCCTTTTATCATGGCTCCAAAGCGGATCTGCAGGTTGGAGATCTGCTGTCAGCGGGCTATAGGTCAAATTACAATACAGAAGTGATTATGAATCATATTTATTTCACAGCGCTGGTAAACGGGGCCGGGCTTGCCGCCGCACTGGCAGCCGGTGAGGGACGTGAACACGTTTATATTGTTGAGCCTACGGGCAGCTTTGAGAATGATCCGAATGTTACCGACAAAAAATTTCCGGGCAATCCCACAAGGTCTTATCGCAGCCAGGAACCATTGAAAATCGTTGGCGAAGTAACAGATTGGGTGAGACAAACACCTGAGGACATTCAAAAATGGCGCGAAAAGCTGGCGAATATTAAAAAAGCAGAAATTATTAATTAAAACAGCGTTTGCAATTCAACTTTTAAAAATGAGCAACTACTTCATCTTATTTTACAAGACAGTGAATGACTATACGGAAAGGCGTAAACCTTTTCGGGAGGAACATTTAAAATTAGGACAAAATGCATTTAAGAATGGAACACTGATTATGGGAGGAGCACTTTCAGACCCGGCAGACAGTGCCGTATTAATTTTTAAAGGAGAAAGTCCATCCGTTGCGGAAGAGTTTGCAAAAAATGATCCTTATGTCAAAAATGGCTTGGTAGTAGAATGGAAGGTGCGCCCGTGGACTGTTGTTATTGGTAATGATTAAGTTTTCCGGAAGGTATGACTGCCATGCAGCTTTACAGTAATGCATCAGACGAATCTCACCAATATTTATGATTCTATTGACCGTAAAACAGTTACTGCTGAGAATTATACCCGCTTTGCCTCTTGAAATTCTCCTCCAATAAAAAAATATAAAAATAAATTTGAGAAACCGAAAGGTTGCGCATATATTTGCAACCGATTGGTTTCATTAATTAACTATCGGAAGAAATGAGAAGAGATATTTTCCAGGCAATTGCAGATCCGACCAGGAGGGCAATCATCGCCCTAATAGCGTTGCAGGCAATGACACCGAACGCTATTGCAGACAACTTCAACACAACCCGCCAGTCTGTTTCCAAACATCTTCGCATACTTACAGAATGTGAATTGGTAAAACAGGAACAACAAGGCAGAGAAATTTATTATTCGCTTGAAATTGATAAAATGAAAGAAATAGATCAATGGTTAGAGCAATACCGTAAGATCTGGGAAACCCGGTTTAATCAACTTGACAACGTATTATCAACAATAAAAAAACAAAAAAAATGACAAACAATTTGCTATTTGATTTCACCGTAGACAAAACAAAAAAAACGGTATACATAACCAGGGAGTTTGATGCTGAACTTTCACTGGTATGGGATGCTTTCACCAAACAGGAGCTACTGGATCAATGGCTTGCACCTAAGCCCATGACATGTAAAACAAAATACCAGGACTTTAAAGTTGGCGGCAAAAGATTTTACGCGATGGTAAGTCCTGAAGGGCAAGAGCGTTGGGCAATTCAGGAGTATACTTCCATTACTCCGAAAACCAACTTTAAGATGTACAATGCTTTTGCCGATAAAGATGAGAACCCGGAATTGCACGGTTCTGAATGGGATCATACTTTTAGCGAAGAAAACGGAACGACAAAAGTCAGTATTTCTATTTATAATGAATCTCTTGAAAGACTGGAGAGAATTCTTGATGGCTTTACACAAGGAATGAAAATGGCATTGAGCAATCTGGAAAATCTGTTGACAACTTTATCCAAAAAATGATATACGTTTTTAAAACTTCTGTCAAAACAAAAAAGGAGGTTAAGAAACTGAAACCGCATCTTCATAAAATAATTCCAAATGAAAAGTGGAATTTCGATCTCCAGGACTGCGACAGGATCTTGCGTATTGACAGTGATGAAAATATCATTTTGGAAGTAACAAACGTGCTCAATATTCACCAATTTTATTGCGAAGAATTGCAATAAAAAAACAACAAAAACGAGTAATTATGGCAACCATCAATCCTTACATTCACTTCAACGGAAATGCCGAAGAAGCATTTACATTTTACAAATCAGTATTTGGCGGAGAGTTTGCAAAAATAATGCGTTATAAAGACCTGTCAGGTCCTGGATATCCGGTACCGGAAAATGATGCAAAAAGACTTATGCATATTGCCTTGCCCATTGGCAAATGTAATATGTTAATGGGTAGTGATACCTTAGAAATCATGGGACAAGTAACGGAAAACGACAACAGAAATACGATATCAGTTACTGCCGAAAGCCATGAAGAAGCGGACAAATTATTCAATGGACTTTCAGCCGGGGGTAAGGTTGAAATGCCAATTGCAGATGGACCTTTCGGTGCATATTTTGGAATGTTTACTGACAAATATGGCATTGAATGGATGGTAAACTTTGACGGGCAAAAGTAACCGGCGGAAATCAGTTATTGAACGGATCATACGACATCCGGTCAACCTCCAGTTCATAGGGATGCAATGGTTTCTCAATGGCGCTTGGGTTGGTTTCAGGTGCCCATTCATTGGTATGCCAAAAATTCAAACGATAATACGACTGATGTTGAGGTATTCCACGCTGAGATCCCTGGTAATCCCACAAAATGATCTTTTTACCGGTCTCAGGGTGAATCATCCACCATGTCAGCCGATCGGAATGCCAGTCAAATCCATAAGTATAAAACCTTGCTGAGGCATCATAATCATCAATAGGCCCGATTGTTTCCGGCTGGTTTTGAGCGCCGGTCAATGCAGTAGGTTCTCCTTTATAACCCACCTTAAAAATGGTATTGTAAATAGTCCCCTTCGCTAAATTGATGGTTCGCCCGATCCTTTTAAGTGCACCTTTGTCACCCGTCCACGTACCGATGTAAATGATTGAAGGGTCAGCTACCAGCCATTCAAAGTCTATCTCACTAAGGCCATATACACTGTCCATATAATAAGTAAAATAACCAACTACGGCGCCTGTATTTGGCTGAACATTCTTTATATCAGGGACTTTCAACCGGGCAGAATAGGTGCCAAAATAAGTAAAGTCATTGGATATAATTTCAGGACCGCGGCCTGCACCAGCACTATCCCTGGGATCTATTTTGAACAACAGCACTTTAGAGCCCGGTTCTGTTTTAGACACAACGCCGGAGTGCCATTTAAAAGCAGATTTATTTCCCGTAGACCCGTACCTGAAATTTTCTAAAACGGAATCATTGAAATTTTCGATAAATGAATGAGATAACTTTACGTTTTGGGAATAGATAGTAAGGCTAATAAAAAAGGAAAGGAGAAATGGTATAAGTTTCATGAAAGTGTGAATGCTTTTGTTTACGAATGTAACCTTTTTTGCTTGTCACTTTTTATCTAAACCAACTCCTGAAAAATATACTGCTCAATACCGATGCGATGGATGTGGCTTTTTATGCAGTACTTTTCTACAAGAAACGTGAGCTCAATACATTTTGTAACAAGGGATTTCAATCCCATTGAAAATAGGATCACCGATCTTTCAAATGGTTGATAATTTTGAGTATAAAATGCACGGTTTGTGTTTGGCTTTAACCTTTAAATGCTTTTTTTAATGGATTTATCTATCAGGAAAATTGAATTAAAAGATGCGTCACTTGTTGCCGGTCTTACCTTTCAATTAGGTTATCAGGCAACTGAAGAGGAAATAAAAAAAAGGCTACGGGAGATTTTATCTGATGAAAAGCATTGCGCTTTTGCAGCTCTTGATCATGATAAGGTGGTTGGATGGATTCATGGTTTTTACTCAACAAATTTAGAATCAGGACCTTTTGTTGAAATTGGCGGAATGGTAGTAGATGAAAGTTATCGCAAAAAAGGAATTGCCAGAAAGTTGGTTGAAATGGTGGAAGGTTGGAGCATCCAAAATGGATACAACCGGTTACGCGTCAGGAGTAATGTGAAAAGAAAAGCGGCCCATGAATTTTATAAAAAGATCGGGTTTAATGAAACAAAGGAGCAAAAGGTATTTGACAAGAAAATAAAGTAAACATTAAGTTATTATTTTAATTGAAATACGAAATGATTATAATAGATTTACAAGAGAGAAAATTAAACTTTCGCTGCTTCATTTTAAAATCAAAACCGGATGCACAATCTTATCAGAATTCTGGTCGTAGAAGATGAAATGATCATTGCGGCGAAAATATCTTTGCTGCTTACCAATCTCGGCTATGAAGTAGATGGAATCCTGCCGCGTGGAGAAGAAGCCATCATGCGCTTGAAGGAGAATAATTCGGATATTATTTTACTGGATATTAATCTGAAAGGGAAAATAGATGGAATTGAAACGGCACTGGAAATACAAAAGTTTTCGAAAACTCCTATAATTTATCTGACTGCAAACGGAGACGAAGCTACGTTCAACAGGGCCAAATCTACCAAACCATCCGCCTTCATTTCCAAACCGTTTAAGCAATTGGATTTGCAAAGAGCTATTGAACTAACGATCTGCAGGATGGCAGAAAGAGAAACAGGACCCCAGATAATTAATGGCAATAATGAAATACAACACTACATTTTAAGTGACCGGATTTTTGTCAGGTATAAAGAAAAAATGATCAAAATAATGCTTGCAGACATTCTTTATATCGAAGCGGACAGAAATTACAGCCGCATTTTTGCGGGGAATAAAGAATACCTGCTTTCTGTTACACTTAAAGCTATTGAGGAAAAACTTTCCGCAAATATTTTTATAAGGATCCATCGCTCTTATTTCATTAACATAAACCAGATAGAAGAAGTGGGAGATAACTATGTGTTGATCGGCGGAAAGCCAATTCCAATGAGCGCAGGATTAAAAGAAAGTCTCCTGCAAAGAATTCAAACATTTTAGGTTTAAATAACGCTTGTTATAATAATTAGTTCGCATGAAGAAAATCTTTTTCATTTTCTTTTTCTCTTTCCATTTGGCGTATGGGCAAAGTAACCCTTATGACAGCCTGGAGCTGAAACTGCATGTTGCAAAAGCAGATACTGAAAAGCTGCAAATCATTAAACAACTCGTGGACGTAGCCTTTGCATCTGACATGCAAAAAGCACTGGAATATTCCAGGCAGGGCGTTCAATTGGCCGAAAGGATCAAAGATAAAAACTGGCAGCCAAAATTTGATGAAATGGAAGGAAGAATGCAGGCCAATCTGCTGCATTTGGATACTGCAATGATTTTATTTTATAAGGCTATGGCCGGTTATATTGCGGTTGACAATAAAATGGGACAGGCAACCACTGCATTTAAAATTTCCTGGATTTACAAAAAGAAAGGACAATTGGACAAGGGCATGGAGGAAGACCTGAAAGCATCAGGTATCATGGAAGTGCTGGATGATAAAAAAGGCATGGCAGCAGCATATGAAAGAATATGTGATGATCTGACAAGCCAGGGCAGGCTTACGGAAGCAATGGATTATGCGCAAAAGGCTATTACTATTTGTGAAGCCAATCAGCTTGATGAGGAAATGGTATATGCGCTAACGATGGGAGGTTATGTAAAAATTGCAGACAATAAAAACAAAGAGGCTTTTGATTATTTTGACCGCGCTTTAAAACTGGCGCGCAAACAACATCTTCCAGAAATAGAAACAGCAGATTTTCTCAATAATCGAGGCAATGCGCTAAAACGCCTGGGCCGTTATCAGGAAGCAATTAAAGATTACGGAGAGGCATTTGCTATTGCAAAAAAATCAAATTACCAGAACGCAATTTCTGCTACCATTGCCAATCTCGGTGAAGTGAACCTGCTGCGGGGAAATTATAAGGAGGCATTGGCCTACCAGCTTGAAACGGTACGACTCCAGGAAAGAGACAACGACCTTTCCAATCTTACAGAAAATTATTTACATGTCAGTGATATATACGAACACCTTCGGGATTATAAATCAGCTTTGGCGTGGCATAAAAAAGCGCTGGTGATAAGAGACAGTATTGCATCAGTGAAAAGCGATACAGCCATGTCTAAAATGCTTACCCAATATGAAACGAAAAAGAAAGAAGTTACTATTGCATCTCAACAAAAGGAAATTTCACAGCAAAAAAAAGTACAATGGATGGCGGCTGGAATTGTTTTTTTGCTTGCCGGTTTTATCATTTTTGGAATTATTACTTATCGCGTCAGGGTAAAAAGAAGTCGTTTACTTTCAGCTAAAAATGCTGAGAATGAATTGCTGCTCAAAGAAATTCATCACCGGGTAAAAAATAACCTGGAAGTGGTAAGCAGTTTGCTGGCTTTGCAATCTGCTCAAATAGATGATGTGGATACCAAAGAGGCGATGCAGGAAAGTAAAAACCGGGTACAATCTATCGGCATTGTACATCAAAAATTATATCAGGGTAAAAACCTGGATGCTATAGAAATGAAAGATTATTTTCTAAACCTGAGCGAAAGTATTCTCGATTCTTTTGGGGCAGAAGAAAGAGTGGAGATTGACCTTGCTATGGACCAATTGAATGTAGATATTGACACCGCAGTACCGCTTGGATTAATTGTAAATGAATTATTAACCAATACACTCAAATATGCTTTTCCGCATGGCGCCAGGGGAAAAGTATCTATTAAACTTGAAAAAAGAAAAGATAATATACTGCATCTCGAAGTTGCTGATAATGGAATTGGCAAATCAGGTATTACGCATGGAACAGGCTTTGGTTCTCAATTAATCTCACTTCTTACCATCCAATTGAATGGTAAAATGAAAGAGGAAATAAAAAACGGGACCCATGTTTTCTTTGACTTTAAATTGAGAGTAGCGTGATCTAGAATGGGGTTGTTGACATTCACGAAAAGGTGTCAGTAATAAATTGCAATCCACGACTTAAAACCCGTTCTATAATAAAGTTTTTATGTTTTTCAGTATTGATTTTTTTTACAGAGGTATCCCAAAACAAATAGGGCGAGAAAGGGAAATCTCATTTTCCAATTTTTTTTGTTCGTACCTCTTCCGGGAGAAATTTAAAAAAGACTGACATTTGTTTTAAGTAAGTGAGGCAAAAATACTTTTATTTTTTGTTGAGTTTTACTTGAAGTTGTTTTTAGACCTTATTCTGAATTTACCATTTACCATTAATAATAGGAGAGGTCAACAATCGGTTTTAGTTTTTTATATTAGCATGAATTTAAAGTAAATCAACAAATAAACCCGATTTCTATTTGGTATATATTATCCCGGTAAGTAAAACCCCTTCTTCGGACAATAACTAACCTCGTTCGTCCTTAAAGCACACCTTTCAATATTTCTTTTACTTAGGTTTATACCATTAATTCAATCCCTGTCTAAACAAAGCTCCAACTTAAAGCAACACCAGCTTTATTATTGAATCAATTCACATCATCTTTTATTAAACCGAAAATCAAGACATGAAAAAATTATTTTTCGCCGCAATTGTTACCCTTATCGTGGCAGGTTGCAACCAGTCTGAACAGAAAGAAAGCACTGTCTCAGACAACAATTCTGAAATGAAAGGTTTGTACGAAGCAAATCTCACCGCCTATAAGGCGCAGATCGCTGCATTTGAAAAAGAAGATTTGAATGGCTGGGCATCAACCATTGCCGATACTGCAGTTTGGTCTTCTCCTATATTCGGTGATACAATACATACGAAAGCTCATTGGGTAGCGTATATCAAATCAACATTTGACAACATGAATGACCTTCATTTATCCGATGCACAATTTTTAGCGGGTGTAGATTCAGCGACAGGAAAGCCCGACGGAAGTGTAAGGTATTACGGTACATGGCATGGCACTTACACCTCGGGCAAACAAGTCAGTGTAAAGTTTTATGGCACCTATAATTTTAATAAAGATCATAAAGTAATATCCGGCGATGATTTCTATGACGTGGGCGGAATGATGAATGCTGTAAAACAGCAATAAAAGAAAAGTGAAGTCAGCCATCACTTTAAAAAACGAACCATCCTGCAACGGCATTTTTGCAGGGGCGAATCCGAAAAGCCAACGAGTAGTCGAAAATTAAAACAAACAAAAATGAAAAATGTATTGCGCCTCAACGGTTAAAAATATTTCAGTAAAAATGCAGGATTGGGAGTCGGTAATATCAAAAGACAAAAACGAGGAGTATGTGACCATCTGGTATCGTCAATACGGTGAAAATGAAGATGGGAAAAAAGATTCAATCGATGTTATCAATGACCTGAAAATGAAAAACGGGAAAATTATCGGATTGGACGAATACCGGAGAAAACTGTACTGATGGCTATTCCATAACAAATCAAAATAACCTTCCTGCAAAGGGTTTATTGCAGGGGCGAAACCGAAAAGCCATACGAGTAGGGATTTAAAACATTTTTATGAAAAAAATATTTCCTGGTTCAATGGTAGCAATTGTAATTGCTATCTTTTTTATAACCGGCTGCAATCATGCAGCGTCTGCAAATGAAACAACAGCTTCTAAAGATTCCGTAACAGCAGCAGTTACCAATCCAAACATGAGCCTGGCACCGGTAGAATATGCCGATCTCGCCGAAAAATCTTTGCAGCTTTTAGCGAAGGGTGATTATGATGCCTGGGGCGATATGCTGGCTGATGATGTTGTGTATGCCTACCCGGATGGCGATCAGAATACAAGAACTAAAGTAACAGGCAAAGCTGCACTCCTTGCCTGGTGGAAAAAATCAAAGGAAGCCGGAACAGATTCTATGTCGTTAAGTGATTTTAACCATACACCCATTAATGCAATCAATCAGCTAAAAGCAGGTGCTCCGTCAGGTATCTACGACCTGGTTTATTTTACCAATAAGATGATCATTAAGGGTAAGCCTGTATCAGTTCGCATGAACTTTTCGGTTCATTTTAATGCGGATAAAAAGATTGACCGCTATTACACTTATTATGATCGAAGCGCCATTATAAATGCCGCCGGCAAAAACAGTTTGGATGAAGCAAAGAAAAAATAGTTTATGCGGAACAGATGCCAGTCATCATCACAACCACTAACAAGGATTTTAAAAAATAAACAATCACAAATATTTTAACTAAAACAAAAAACAAATGAAAAAGATTCTTTTATCAACGGCTTTATTCCTTTTAGGAATGACCGCCTTTTGTCAACAGGAAGAAAATGGAACTATTTACATCAAACATCAATACATTGATGTGGTAAATAATGCTACCAAAGCTTATATCGCTAACGATGATGCGGCCAACAAAATGATCTATTCTGATACAGCCAAATGGTGGATCTCGGGAATGGATAAATTTATTCCAATTGCAGATGCCATGAAAATGTGGGGCAACGATTTCAAATATTTCGATGATATTCAATCGGTGCAAATGGGGTACCCTGATTACCTGCATTACCAAAAAGGAGATGCAATGATTGTTCAATCATGGTGGGTATGGTCAGGCAAGTCAAAGAAAACCGGTGAAGTGATTAAAGTACCAGAGGTGATGTTCGACGAATTTAATAATGACGGTAAAATCGTCAGAGAATACATCTATGGAGATTTTTCAAAAGTATCGAAGGAAGAAGGAATGTGAAAAATAAAGTGAAGTCCGGCCATCACTAAAAAAAACGGGCTTGTCCTGCACGGGCATTTTTTGCAGGGGCGGTTTCTGACTTGCCTGCCGGTAAGAAGAAAAGCCTTACCAATAAAATATAAAATAAAAAATACAAAAATGAAAAAGATTATGATCACCGCAGCATTATTCCTTTTAGGAATGACTGCATTTTGCCAACAGGAAGAAAATGGAACTATTTACATTAAGCATCCCTACATTGATGTGGTAATTAATTCTGTTAAAGGCTACGAATCACAGGATTGGGCCTCCCTTCAGAATATTTATTCTGATACTGCAAAATGGTGGGCATCAGGATTGGAAAAACCTATTTCCATTGCAGATGCAATGAATTCATGGAAGCATGATTTCGACAATTATACTGATATCAAACAAATCCCTCAAGGTTACCCGGATTACCTCCACTATAAAAAGAATAGTGACATGTACGTTCAATCATGGTGGATATGGTCAGGAAAGTCAAAGAAAACAGGAGAAGTATTAAAAGTTCCTATGGTTGTGTTTGATGCATTCAATACGGATGGAAAAATTGTGAATGAAGGCATCTTTGGAGACTTCTCAAAAATGGAGAAGTAAAATTTCTACCCCCTGGTTCGTATCTCTCTTAACCGTGATTCGTGTCTCCACGAATCACAAGGTTGTAGACAAATAGTTCATTGAGAAAGAACTATTGCAGTGAGATACGAATCATGGTTTAGAAAATGGCAAAATAAAAATTGGAAACCGATTAACACTCAAAAAACGGTGGAATATAAAAAACGGACAAGCCGAAAACCGATCAGAGTAGGCGATAAAAGTAAAAAAAATAAAACCATGCGTACTTTATTAAGAGTTACCTGCGAGGTAGCAGCATCAAATAAGGCCATTATAGATGGCACTTTAGCAAAAGTTATGAAATCTACTATGGAAAAGATTCAGCCAGAGGCAAGCTATTTTGCGACAAATGAAGGCTGTAGATCAGGTTTTATGGTATTTGACCTCAAAGATCCATCTGATATACCGTCCATTGCTGAGCCATTTTTTTTGAGTATGAATGCTAAAGTAGAATTTAGCCCAGTGATGAATGCAGAAGAAATGCAAAAGGGACTTGAGAAATTTGGAAAGTCACAGGGAAGTTAAGGTTGATAAGGTCATACTTTTAACTGCGAAACAAAAGAGAAAAGTGTAAAAAATTAAAAACAAAATAAGAAAGAATCTTTTATTAATCACTCTTAGCTGTCGCTTGTGTCTCAAAAAAACACAAATAGTTCATTAAAAAGAACTATTGCAGTGAGATACGAATCATGGTTTAGAAAATGGCAAAATAAAAATTGGAAACCGATTAACACTCAAAAAACGGCGGAATATGGGAGTTGGGCAGGTTAGAAATTTCGATTTTGGTTCTGGTCATCAGTTTCTTTAAATAATAAAAAACGGACAAGCCGAAAACAGATCAGAGTAGGCAATAAAAATAAAAAAAATAAAACCCTGCGTACATTATTAAGAGTTACCGCCGAAGTAGCAGCGCCAAATAAGGCTATTGTTGATGAAAGTCACAGGGAAGTTAAGGTTGATAAAAAAGAAATGATGCTCAAGGGATAACCATGTCAAAAAATCAAAAGAAAAACAGGGAAGCCGAAAACTGATAAGAGTAGGCAATAAACATATAAATCTTAAATTATGTCATTAGTAGTAAAATTTAAACCAGAAGGATTCACTGCCGCCAAGTATCTTGAAGCTATTAAGCAACTTGAAGCGGCAGGGGCAGGAACTGTAAAAGGAAGAAGCTATCATGTTTGTTATGGCGATGCAAACGGTGTTGATATAACTGATGTATGGGATAGCATGGAAGATTTTCAGGCATTTGGCCAAACACTTGTACCCATTATGAATTCATTAGGCGTTGATCCAGGCAAACCTGATGTGCAGGAAATCTTTGGGATAGTTAAAGGATGAAACAATAAAATACATGGGGTAGCCGAAAACCAAACAGAGTAGGCATAAAAATTTAAAAAATAAAAAAATGCCAACAATCGTAGTTCGACACAAAGTAAGCGATATTGATGCATGGCTCAAAGGTCACCAGGAACGGGTAGAATTATTTGCTCCCGCAGTATCAGGTTTTCAAACATATCAGGACACTGGCGATCCAAATTCAGTGGTTTTGATTGTAGATGTAACGGATATGGAAAAGCTTGGAGCAATCATGAATGACACCAAAAACCAGGCAATAAAAGACAGACATACAGTACTGGAACCAATTATTATGTCAGCATTTGTTGATTTGTGAATCTTGTTCCATTTATATGTTCTCACTGATCCAATAAAAGATCGGTGGGAAAATGAAACAAAAGTTGGTCAGACGATTAGCAAACAAAAACGGATAAGGCTACTCAAATTATTTATATACCGGGCTATTCGATTTAGCATTTCTTCTTCCGGAGAAGCGTTAGTATGAGATTTAAAAAAAAATATTCACCAATAAATTAAATATCATGCAAACCGTAGGAATGATCGGTGGCGCCGGATTTATTGGAAGTTATGTTACAAAAATATTTCTGGAAGAAAATTATAAAGTGAGAGTTTCCTCGACTGATATCAATAATAAAGGAAAGTATGAACATTTACTAACACTAAACAACGCAGACCATAATCTCGAAATTGTTTCCGCAGATGTACGGGATAAAAAAGTCCTGGAAACTTTTGTAAAAGGTTGCGACATCATTATTCATGGTGGTATGCCTTTTAAGCTGGATGTAAAAGATCCGCAAAGCGAATTGACGGATCCAATAATAACCGGTACACTCAATTTACTGGAAGCAATATCAAAATCAAAAGAATTAAAGAAAGTGGTAATCATCGCCTCTATCGCTACCTGGAATACATCTTTCCCTTTAAATCCTGCAACTTATCCTGCCGGTCACATTTTTACTGAACACGATACTCCCTACCTGGGCGAGCAGGATCATCCCTATGCGCAGGCGAAATTTATTGCCAACCAGGAGGTAATAAAATTTATTGAAAAGTATCCGGATCTTTCATTTGAAATCACTTCCATATCGCCCACCTGGGTTGTTGGCAATTCTCTTTCTGAAAGGACTGATTCCACTTCCATAGGTTTGCAATATTCGATCAAAAATAAAATAGCCGCCAATCCATTTGTGGAAATGTTGTTTTCGACTGACACAATGTTTTCAATGATAGACGTAAGAGATGTAGCAGAAGCGATATACCAGGCTGCGACCACAAAAGGAATTCATGGAAAAAATTATTTGATAGCCAATGAAAGTTATAAAGTTTCTGATATTTCACTGATGCTGAATAATGAAAAACCTCTAAACCAGGCAACTATGGTTTATGATAGTTCATTAGCAAAGAATGATTTGGGTATTGCATTTATAGCAGCAAAAGAAACATTGAATCATTGTGTGTAAAAACCAGATAAGGAAAATAGCCATTAAATGACAATGTTACTCCTGTATGCAACCCAAACCAACAACATCATTTCGTAAAAATAAGAAGACATGTATCGATTATTTCCGATTGCTTTTGTTTTTATGCTGGCATCAGTTTTTATTATTGCCTGCAATAATTCAAATCCAGCGCCGGTTACACAGGAAACCGCATCCAAAATGAGTGTTATTGACACCTCTGAATATTATAATCTCCGGCCTGCACCTGAGTATGAATATGGGCTATTCTCACGCAGTGAGAATTGGCAATGATCTCAAAATTTCCGGTGCAGTAAGTATGGATGATTCAGGAAAGATAGTTGCCCCCGGAATATGGAGCAGCAGATGAAAAACTGCTACAGCGATTTAGGCAAAATCCTGAAACAATATGGTTACACTTTCAATGATGTGTATGCTGAAAATATTTACACAACAGACATGGGAGCAATGGAAAAGGCATTGGGATTTAGAAGTACTATCTATGCCAGACATTTCCCTGCAGGCACCTGGCTGGAAGTAAAAGGCCTCGCTGTTTCGGGACAACTGATTGAGATAGATATGGAAGCGCATAAGGCGAAATAAATATTAACCTTTAAAGTTTTCAAAGGTTTACATTTATAAGAAAATAAACTATAAGCATGAAATCAAAAATCCTTTTTATCATTATTTGTTTATTTACTGTAGCGGCAAATGCACAAACAAAATTCAGCGCTGAAACTGAAAAGTATATTGTTTACAATGAACCGGTTACTGTTTTTAAAGATGCCTTACTAATTGACGGTACAGGTAATGCCGCCAAACCCCATCAAACCATTATCATCAGCAATGGCAAAATTGATTGGGTTGGCGATGACGCAAAAGCAAGTATTCCAAAAGGTGCTAAAACTATTGACTTGAGTGGTAAAGCGCTGATGCCCGGCCTGGTAATGACTCATGAGCACATGTACATTTCTGCATTTTCCAGATCGCCGCAAAACCTTAATTTAAGGCAGGTTGCCGTCACATTTCCGCGCCTGTATCTCGCTTGCGGAGCCACTACCATCCGCACCACAGGCTGTATCGAACCTTACTCAGACATACGCATAAAAAAAGATATTGATGCAGGAGTCGTTCCCGGCCCTTCTATCGATTTAACGGCGCCTTACCTGCAGGGAAAAGAATCACAGTTCGAGCAAATGAACGAGTTGAAAGGCCCGCCAGATGCGGTAACATTTGTAAACTATTGGGCAGATCAGGGATTTACTTCTTTCAAAGGTTACATGAATATTGATCAACCCACTTTAAAAGCAGCCATTGACGCAGCACATAAAAGAAATTTAAAAGTGACAGCTCATTTATGCGCTGTTACGTACCGCGAGGCAGCAGAAATGGGCATTGACCATTTGGAGCACGGATTTTTTGCAAGTACGGATTTTGTAAAAGGTAAAAAAGAAAATGCTTGCCCGGCAGGTGCCATTCAATCTCTGGCTACCGTTAATCCCGAAGGAGACAGCGCCAAAAGCCTGATGCAGTTTTTGATAAATAAAAAAGTGGGTATTACCTCCACATTAGCTGTGTTTGAAGATATATCAGCAAAATATAAAGCTCCATCTGAAGAACTGCTGGAAATGTTTTCACCGGACAACAGGGATTTTTTTTTAAAGGAGGTTGCCGACATACAATCCCTGAAAGCAACAACTCCACAAGTAGCTTTAATGATGAATAATGCATTTACCAATAATGCAAAGATGGAGAAGATGTTTTATGATATGGGTGGCTTATTGTCTGTAGGTACTGACCCTACAGGCGATGGTGGAATTATAGCCGGAATGGGAAACTGGCGCGCTATTGAATTATTAGTTGAAGCGGATGGCTTTACTCCATTGCAAGCCATTAAAATCGCCACACTAAACGGAGCCATCACTTTGGGTTTTGAAAAAAATATTGGAACGATCGAAGTGGGTAAAAATGCAGACCTGCTTATCATTGACGGAGATCCTTCTAAAAATATCAGCGACTTAAGAAAAGTAGAATGGGTGTTTAAAAATGGAGTGGGCTACGATTCAAAAAAAATGTTTGAGTCGGTGAAGGGAAAGGTTGGGTTTTATTGATTCTGCTGACTTAGTTTTTAATGACTCCAAGCACGGGCTTTGACGAATAAATAATCAAACAATAAAACATGCACAACCAAGATCACGAAGACACATACCTGTTATTTTTTATAATGTCCCTTGTTTCATTAAATAAACTAAAAACCAAAAATGAAAAATTGTAAAAAACTTTTACCAGTCATTATATTATTGATTCTTACTGTAAGAGTAAATGCCCAATCACCGGCAACAGGCGGTCAAAAAATAATTTATGGAAGCAATGCTAAAGCAGGCAATTATTTTGATAATCGTGGCTTCAAAATGTATTATGAAACTTATGGTACCGGTGCACCATTGCTGATCATTCATGGTAATGGTGGTTCCATACGCGATTTCACTAACCAGATTCCCTTCTTTGAAAAAAATTATAAAGTGATTGTAGCAGATAGCCGTGCACAGGGTAAATCTATTGACAACGGTGATTCTTTAAGTTATGAAATGATGAGCGATGATCTGAATGAATTGCTCGATCATTTGCATGTAGATTCCTGCTACGTCATAGGGTGGAGTGATGGCGGCATCAATGGATTATTGCTGGCAATTCGCCATCCTGATAAAGTGAAAAAACTGGCCGTGACAGGTGCTAATCTTGTTCCGGACAGTTCAGCCGTGGAGCCCGAAATACTCACATGGGCAAAATCTCTCAGTGATTCTATTAATAAATTACCATTGTCCCCCGAAACAAATACTTATCGCAAACTATTTCATTTACTCGCTTATGAACCGGACATTACGACTTCACAATTACAAACAATAAAATGCCCTGTGTTGGTGATTGGTGGCGACCACGATGTGATTCGTCCACGGCACACAATGCTTATTGCCGAATCTATCCCAAAATCATATTTGTGGATATTACCCAACAGCGGCCACTCTACGCCGGTGGTTTACAAAGACCTTTTTAACGAAGTAGTGAATGACTTTTTTAAAAATCCTTACAGGAAAATTGAAGGACTAAACCGGTTGAATTAAAAAGATTATTAGAAAATAAAGATAAAACCAACCAGAATGTCAACAAAAAAAACAGACGAAGGGTTACGAAGAGAAATAGGCGTTTGGGGCCTTTCTGCCAATATTATTAATATAATTGTTGGTTCTGGCATTTTTGTACTGCCAGCAATCGTTGCAGGAATTTTAGGTCCTGCTTCTGTCATTGCTTATGTTTTTTGTGGTTTTTTGATGTTATTAATTATGCTTTGTTACGCGGAAGTTGGGAGTAAAACAACAAAATCCGGCGGCTCTTATACCTATGTAGAAACGGCTTTCGGTAAGTATCCGGGATTTTTGGTGTTCCTTTTTGCCTTTATTGCAGAAGTATGTGGAATCGCCGCTGTTGCCAATGCGCTGGTAAATACTTTAGCAGCCGTTTTCCAAGTATTTCATTTCAGTTTTATTAGAATCTTATTTTTCGTGTTACTTTTCTTTGGTTTGGCAACGATAAATATTGTTGGCGTAAAACAAGGAGTAGGATTGGTAAAATTCAATACCGTTGTCAAATTACTGCCATTGATCTTGCTCATCGTTTTTGGTTTTTTTTATGTAGATATAAATAACCTGAAGTGGGCAGCTATTCCAAATTATAAACAAGTGGGAGATGCTTCTTTGCTTTTATTTTTTGCTTATACCGGCGGACCTACTGGGCTTATGGTAGGAGGTGAAATCAAAAGGCCGGAACGTACTGTGCCGTGGGCGGTCATTTTAAGTATGGCTTTCTTAATACTCTTTTATATCGCTATCCAAAGCGTGGCGCAGGGCATTTTGGGTAATAATCTTTCCAGGGAAATAGCTGCTCCTCTTGCTACAGCAGGACGAATTATTTTTGGGCCATTTGGGTTTACTTTAATACTGATAGGAACTGCTATTTCCATGTTTGGCAACGTCAGTGGAATGACCTTAAATGCTCCCAGAGGGTTATTTGCTGTCTCTCTAGATAATATTTTGCCTGTAAACATTTTGCAAAAGGTCCACAAAAAATACGCAACACCTTACATTTCCATTTTGTGCTATTCTACATTGGGCTTTTTGTTCGCTTCTTTTGGCGGCTTCAGGGCACTTGCCATATTTACCGTTGCCGGAGGACTTTTAGTCTACATATCAGTTACGCTTGCTTTGCTTAGGTTTAGAAAAATGGACGAAATGAAACATAAAGGATTCACCATTCCCGGCGGAAAAATAGTTCCCTTTTTGTCTATTGTTGTCTGCGTGTTTTTCCTGTATCATTTAAAAGAAAACGAGATGATGAGTGTACTTGTTTTTTTTACCGCGACGACTATTTTGTATTGGGGATTGAATCTTTTTAAAAAGAAGAGAATTGATAAGCATGAATTTAAGATTGATGTGGTAAATGTTGAAAACTAAAAGCGGTAAAAATGTGATGTGTATCAAATCAATTTCAAATTCAAAAAAATAATCCGATTTTATTCCAAAGTGAATTGACGGAACAATAATAATGGGTACACTCAATTTTCTGGAAGTAATATCAAAATCAAAAGAAGTAAAGAAAGTGGTAATCACCGTGTCGCCACCTGGAATACATCTTTCCCTTTAAATCCTGCCACTTATGCTGCAAGAAATGAGCAAGGTTGCGAGAAATTATAAATAGTATTCTCGTTCTTCTGCCAACTATAATTTTCTGTTCATCAAAATTTTTAAGTAGTACAAGTTTGTTTACAACTTATTGACTAAAACCTTTCCTTCTAAAATAGCAGATCGAATATTAATATCCTTATCAAATATCACAATGTCGCCATCTTTTCCAGGAGCTATTGATCCTTTATGCTGATCAATTTTCATAATACGTGCGGGTGTTAATGTCATCATTTTGACTGCTTCAATTATCGGAACCCCAGCTATGTTTATCATCGTTCTTACCAGCCTGTTCGTCGTGGCCACACTTCCGGCAAAAGAAGTACGATCCGGCAACTTGGCTACGCCGTCCTCCACAATAACTTTTAATCCATTTTCCCTTGAGCCCAAAATGCTTTCGCCATCTTGTGTACCTGCGGCTCTCATCGCATCGGTGATCAGGGCAATTCTGCTACTCCCTTTTATTTTGTAGATCAATTTTAATAACGGAGCGGGCAAATGGACACTATCCGCAATGATTTCCACATCTATTTCGTCTATTAAATAAACACTTTCTATCACACCTGCATAGCGGAAAGCATTGCGGCGGGTTACTCCCGACATGGCAGAATAAAAATGTGTGGCAAGCGTATAGCCGCTTTCATAAGCCTTGATAACGTCTTCATAAACAGCATCCGTATGAGCTATCGCCGGCAAAATATTATGTGCTTTCAGATAATAGCCAAAATCCAAAGCGCCTTCCAGCTCAGGTGCCGCGCTCCATCTTACGATAATGTCACCTGCTTTCTTAATGATCTCACTATATTCATTTTTATCAGGTTTACGGATATAACGTGGATCCTGTGCTCCTTTTTGGCTGAGAGCAAAATAGGGGCCCTCAATATGCATCCCCAAAAACTGCGCACCTTTTGTATTTTCCTTTGATGCCTTTCTGTAAGTATCAAGGATGTGTAAAAGGTCTTCCTTTTCTGCTGTAAGAGTAGTGGGTACAAGTGCAGTAGTCCCATATTGCAAATGTGTTTCAGCAACAGTTAGAAAATCTTCAACGTTTCCATCCATAAAATCACTTCCACCTCCTCCGTGAACGTGGATGTCAATAAATCCGGGGGAAATAAAATTTTCTTCTGCATCAATGATAATATCCGCTGCGGAACTAATCTCCTGATCACTGATTTCTGTAATAATACCGTCAGAAATAACCAGGCTTGCTTTTTCTATAATCTTTTCAGGAGTGATGATATTTCCATTTATTATTTTTAGTTTCTCTCCCATAGTGAATTCCCATTCTGTTACAATCTTTAAAAGAAATGATTTTACTGATTTTTTAATAATGATGCTGACGCCTGATCCAAAAATAAATAGCAGTCCGGATGATTTTGTAATATACTTGCGGGATAACAGTTGCTTACCGGCCTTTCAAGCGTATTTTTTACAGCTTTGGCTTTCCTGCTACCGGGTACAGTACAGACAATATGTTCTGATAACATGATTCGCCTGACAGACATACTGATAGCCTGTTTTGGAACTTCCTCTATTGAACCGAACCAGCCTTCATTTACCTGTTGTTGCCTGCATTGTTCATCCAGTTTTACTACCAGATAAGCGCGCGATGTTTCAAAATCTGCAGGAGGATCATTAAAAGCCAGGTGCCCGTTTTCTCCAATGCCCACCAGTGCCACATCTGCAGGTGATTGTGAGATCAATCTTTCCAGCCGCCGGCATTCCTGCTCAGGATCCGCTTCTCCGTTGATCAAATGGAAACGCTTAAGTTTGGGAACCTTTTCAAGAAATCTTTCCTTTAAATATTTTCTAAAACTTGCTTTATGAGAAATAGGAAGATTAATGTATTCATCCAAATGAAACATAGTGACCTTGCTCCAGTCAATTCCTTCTTCCGCTGATAATTGGTTTAATGTATCAAATTGGCTCGAACCTGTTGCAAGTATGATCGTTGCGTTGCCTTTTGATGCAATCGCATGCCGGATAAGAGAAGCGGCTTTCTTTCCGGCTTCAATACCGGCTTCGCGCGAACCATTGGCTATAATGATGAACATAGATTTATTAATCCATAAAATTAGGCTTTGCTTATTACTATTCAAGAAATGAAAAAATGCAGGAAACGCTGCTGAAGGCACAACTAAACTTATAAATAAAATGTCTCGCGAACAGAACTTTCAATTCAATAGAGAAAATTGATAAGAAAATTTTTCTGTGCGGATACAAGGTCAACTAACTCCGGTAGAGGTAAGCTTCATGGAGACACACTTTCCTTATTCTTGTCTGTTCAGAGTTATGATTTAACTGTGGACATGTAGAAGACTCCTAAAAAATAAGAACAATTTTTTTAAAAGAGAGATTTGATTTGAATGCAGGAATTCAACTTTTAAGGATGACTGCCGAATCATTCACATATGAGGGTAAACAAAAATGACAATTGGTGTTATTTGTATGTTTACTGTATTTTCTATTACCTCTTTGCTATGATGTTTTTTTCTTTCAAAAGAATTGCGGGATGATATTAGTGTAGAAATGGCAATAAACAAAAGGGCAAAGTGACGATTATAAATACAAAAAAAGCTACACTTTTCTTTTATTCAAAACCAGAAAGGTTTTCGAAAACCTTACTGGACGTGGAGATTTGTAGTTTTATATAAAAAGAAATTACGCAAAGATTTATTGATGTTCTCTTCACTCAACGTGATCATACTTTGACCCCAATAATATTTCTCCATACTCATTCTATCAAACGTATGTCTGACGATTATCTATTTTTGTGTTATTGATTGCCTGATCCATTAAAACAGGTTTTTCATATTAATTATGAAAAAATATTTTTTTATTTTTTATTTTGTTACGACACAAAATGCTCTCGTTTTCTCACAATATTACATAGATGAGCGCAAAACGGATAGCATTAAAATAGACAGCATGAAAATGGCTTTGCCTTTATTAAAAGATAGCGCAGAAGTAGATTGCTTAAATGCCATCTGTACAAAATATCGTGAGTTTGATATGCAGAGTTTTCGCCGCCAGGCTAAGTACGACTCAATCAGTAAGTATGGCAACAAAGCATATATTGAAGCAAGCAGAATCGGATATAAAAAAGGGATTGCTGAAGCTTTGGTAAAACTGGGATCTAACGAGTTGTATCTCAAGCGAACTTATCCAAGTGCTGAAAAGCTTATAAGGCAGGCGGTAGAAGCATCTAAAAATGTAGATAATGCTGAGTTATCAGGAGATGCCTATGCTCTTTTATCAGATTTGTTGGGAAAAAAAAACTACAATGAAGATGAAAAAGTAATTGAATATAATAAAAAGGCGATTTATTATTACCATAAGGCCAACGCCAGCGAAAAAGAAGCAGAGTGGACTACATGGATGGGTTGGTTTTATACTCTAACAGGAAACTTTGAAGAAGGTTTTCCTTATTGTACCAAAGCAGTAGAACTTACAAAAAAAAGCGCTCACACAGGTTGGGGCCACAGCATGGTGCAATATGCACTCGAGGGTATGTCCAATTTATACAAAATCGCCGGCGATTACGCTACAGCCAGTGATTATTTACACCAAGCCAGCGAATACGGAATTGCTCACAATACCGGTGAAGATGAAAACTGGAATATAGGTATCCTTTTCAGGCAAATGGGGCAGGTAGATTCATCCTTTTCATACCTGAAAAAAACTGTAAAAGAATCTCCGGATAACCCTTGGGCGCAAATGCAACTTGGAGAAACTTATCTTTCGGCAAAAGAATATGATACAGCTTTGACCCTTTTCCTTGGCAACGTAGATAAAATCAGAAGTTTTAATGGATTTGATGACCACCTTTTGACTGAATGTTTGTTAGATATTGGAAAGAGTTTCGCTGCACAAGAAAAATATTCACTTGCTTTGAAATATGCAAAAGAAGGTTTTGAAAGATCTAAAAAATACGGCGAAAAATTATACGATGAGAGGGCGTATATAATTGAAGGATACGAATTGCTTTCCGGTATTTACTATCACTTAGGTGAATTTAAGAAGGCTTATGATTATTTAAATCGGTACAATAGCTATAAAGATTCTATCGAAAACAGGCAGCTATTATGGCGGTTAACTAATCAATTAAACAATTATAAAAAACAAGCAGAAGAGGAAAATAAAAAAGCACAACTTGGCTTTTTGATGAAGGACAATCAAATCAAGCAACAACAATTAAAAGAAGAAGTAATGCTAAAAAATTTTCTCGTTATATTTTTAATTGTATTGATTATAACAGGTATCTTTATTTTTAGAAATCTGACTTTAAAAAGAAAAAATGATAAGCTTCAAAATGGCAAGCAGCAGGCAGAGTTGCAGGAAAGGGCTACCCGTTTAGAGATGCAGGCGCTGAGAGCGCAGATGAATCCGCATTTTATTTTTAACTGCCTTAGCTCTATCAACTGTTTTATTTTAGAAAATGAAACAGAAAAAGCGTCTGATTATTTAACCCGCTTTTCACGGCTTATAAGAATGGTACTTACCAATTCGGAAAAACCTTTAATAACTTTGGAAGAAGAATTGAAGATGCTTAAGTTGTACCTTGATATGGAACGCCTTCGTTTTGAAAATTCTTTTGATTATAATATAATTTATACAAATAATCTAGAAGCAGAATCTGTTTTAGTCCCACCTTTGCTTTTACAACCTTTTTGTGAAAATGCCATTTGGCATGGACTTATGAATAAAGAAGGACAAGGACATTTAAACATAACTATTTCGAAAGAGAATGAATTTCTCAATTTTGTAATTGCAGATGATGGAATTGGAAGATTAAAGGCAGGAGAATTAAATTCAGATTCTGCCAGGAAAGAAAGGTCAATGGGATTAAAAATTACAACCGAACGCTTATCGCTCTTTAACGAGGATAAAGAGGTAAATACTTTTTATGAGATAAATGATATCTCAAATGAAAACGGAACAGTTGCAGGTACAAAAGTGAGTGTAAAAATCAGGTATAAAAATTTAATGGGAGCTGTCGCTTAAATGAATGGAAATGATCAAGGCAATTATTATAGATGATGAACCCAATTGTTGCAAAACTCTTTCTATGCTCTTAGCCCGTTATTGTCCTCAGGTGGAGGTTACTGATATTTTTAATAATGGATCCGATTCGCTTCGGGCTTTAAATGAATCATCACCCGATCTTGTTTTCCTCGATGTTCAAATGCCAAAGATGAATGGCTTTGAGATGCTGGAAGAATTAACTTCTATAAATTTCCATTTGATATTTACTACCAGTTACGATCACTATGCTTTAAAAGCTTTTCGTTTCAGCGCCATAGATTATTTATTAAAGCCTGTGGACAGGGAAGAACTGCAAAATGCTGTGCAGAAAGTATTACAACGTTCTGAAATGCCGGCCACTGAACGACTTCAGGCTTTACTTCAAAAAATCAATCATCCGGCTTCTTCTATAAATAAAATTGCCTTACCTACGATGGAAGGTTTACAAATGATTCCTTTGCCATCAATCATTAGTTGTGAAGCCCATGATAATTATACAACACTGATATTGAAAAACAGCAAAAAGCTGGTCGTGTCCTGCACGCTTAAAGTAATTGAAGAATTATTGGAAGATCATTCTTTCATTCGCGTACATCGTTCTTTCCTGATCAATCTTGATGAAATTGAAAAATATGTAAAGGCAGATGGCGGTTATGTAGTGATGAGCGATGGCAGTCATATTTATATTTCAAGAAATAAAAAAGAAGAACTGATGAAGAAATTATTGCATGACAAATGATAATACATCTTCCATGACTTCAAAAACGGAAAGCAACTTTAGTAATAAAAAACTAAAATATATGAACAGCAAAAAGTTGCTTTATTTTTTTACAGCTTTATTGTTATTGATAGGCTGTACTTCCAAAAAAAATATTGTAACTAAAGACGTTCTTGTTGAAGATCTGGATTCTGCTATCAATCCTGCTGATGATTTTTTTGAATATACGAATGGCGGATGGTTCAAAAAAAATCCTATTCCTCCGGACTGGAATTTTTGGGGAATTACAGCAATAGTTCGTGAAGATATAATGATGCGCCTCAAAACTTTAAATGAAGAGGCTGCGGGCCGCCGGGGCGCTATTGGTTCAACAGATCAAAAAGTTGGAGATTTTTGGACTATGGCTATGGATAGTATAAAAACCGATTCATTGGGACTTAAGCCGCTGGAGCAATTTATAGAAAAAATTAATGGCATTACTGATTTAACCTCATTTGCGGATGCAATTGCCGAACTTCAAAAAGTAGGGTCAAACAAGCTATTCAATAATGACGTTAGCCAGGATGAGAAAAATAGCAATGTAATGATATATACCTTGAGCCAGGGCGGTATTGAGCTTCCTGAAAGGGAATATTATTTCAAAGATGATAGCGCAACAGTTAACATTCGTAATAAGTACAAAAAATATATAACTAAATTATTGATCCTGTCCGGCGAGGATTCAGGAATTGCACAAACTGCAGGCAGAAGAATTCTTGAGATTGAAACTAATCTTGCACAGATTTCGCAAAAGGTTGCCGACACGAATTCGATTTGGAATTACAACAAGGTTGGTGTCCCTGATCTTAAAAAGATTTGCGGTGTTATTGATTTGTCATCATATCTTGATAAAATCGGCATCAGGAATTGTGATTCGGTGGTTGTTTATCAAATTCCATTTTTTAAAGCCCTGAATCATATCCTGAAAACCACTCCTATTAGGGACTGGAAAGAGTATTTAAAATTTCATCTTTTAGATGATTTTGCTGATGTGCTTCCGGATGCTTACGGGATCGAAGCATTCAATTTTAAGCAATTGTTTGGCGGGGCCAAAAGGAGGATGGTAAGATGGAAACGGGTAATAGAAATGGAAGATGATATGATGGGTGAACTTGTTGGTAAGTTATATGTGAAAAAATATTTTAGCGATAAAGCAAGGCAACGCTATTCGGGGCTCGTAGAAGCTCTGCGTGATGCTATGGAAGACCGGATCAGAAATCTTAACTGGATGAGTGATAGCACCAAACAAAGAGCGCTCATCAAACTGGCCGCTCTTCGAAAAGAAGTTGGGTATCCTGATAAGTGGAAAGATTTTTCAGCTTTAAAAATTGGAAGGGAGAGTTTTGCAAAAAACGTCCTTAATTTAAGGAGATGGTGGCACGATTATCAATTGGATAAATTGGGCAGAGGCCCTGACCACAATGAATGGGGCGTGGCACCCCAGATGAATAATGGTTATTATGACGCCGGGAATAACGAGATTGTTTTACCGGCCGCCTTCTTTATTTTTCACGGGCTAAGTGATGATGAAATTGATGATGCTGAATTGTATGGATATGCGGGGATAAAAATTGGGCATGAAATCGGACATGGTTTCGATAACGGAGGAAGGCACACTGATGAGAATGGGCACTTAAAGAATTGGTGGACAAAAAAAGATGAGAACGAATTTAATAAAAGAGCTGACAAACTTGTAAAACAGTTTAATGAATATGAACCGATCAAAGGATACACGTAAATGGTGATGCTACTCTTGGTGAAAATATTGCCAATCTATGCGGTGAATTAATTGCTCTTGATGCATTCAAAAAAACAAATGAGTTTAAGAGTGGCCAACTAATAAATGGTAAAACTCCTTTGCAGCGTTTCTTTCTGGCCAACGCGTGGAAATGGAGGATATTTCCACGAAGAGAACTTTTAATTTCACAATTACTGAACGATCCGCATTCTCCTCCTAAATTTGGTATGAATGGAACTTTAGTAAATGTGAATGATTTTTATACCGCCTTCAATATAAAGCCAGGGAATAAAATGTATAAGCCAGATAGTTTGCGTGTGAGGATTTGGTAAACATTATTTCATTTTGATTTTTGGGACATAAGATTTCAGAAACTCTTACACTCAAAGAATAAATTCGTCTTATTTATTGGTTTACTATAATTCACTCATTCATTTCCATCACTCATCTTTGATACCAGTCATTCACTCATTACAACGGCCAACCATTATTACAGCAATATAGATTTGTAAATCATTTCAATAAAAAGCAGTATTTACTTATCAACTTATTGCCATGAAAAAAATAATTTACATCAATTCTCAAAAACTTGCAAAAAGATTTTCATTAATCACCCTTTTACTCTTCACTATAATTTCTGTTTCTGCACAATCCAGAATTTATGGAAAAGTGGTCAGTAATGATGATAAATCTCTTGCTAATGCAAATATTCTATTGCTGAATACTAAAGATTCATCATTAGTAAAAGGACAGCTTTCAAACACAGAAGGCTTATATACTTTTGAAAATATTCCACCAGGCAAATACTTGATTTTGTACAGTTATACGGGCTATAAAACTGAATCCAGTGATTCTTTTAGTATTACTGATAAAGCACCTCTCAGGCTTGGAACAATTAAGCTTAGTGAAATTCATCTGCAATTAAAAGAAATTACCGTTGCCGCTAAAAAGCCACTGTACGAACAAAAAATCGATCGACTCATAATTAATGTTGCCGCAACTATCACGTTTGCCGGCAGCACAGCTTTAGATGTGTTAGAGCGTTCACCTGGTGTAAGAGTAAATCGCATGAGCAATATGCTATCCGTCAACGGAAAAAATGGAGTAATAATAATGATCAATGGAAAAAGAAATTACATGGATCTTGCTTCAGTTGTACAAATGCTTGCAGGTATGCCTTCTGGTAATATAGAACGAATCGAAATAATTACAACACCTCCGGCGAATTTCGATGCCGAAGGCGACGCAGGCATTATAAATATTGTGCTTAAATCAAATGACAACTTTGGCACTAATGGTTCTTATTCTATTACAGCAGGGTACAGTAAAGGAGAACAAAATTCCGTCAGCGCAAATATTAATCACAGAAAAGGAAAAGTAAACCTGTTTGGAAATTATTCATTTTCGCGAATCCGCTTACAACAGGTTTGGAATAACTATCATGCTATTGCTAATAATGGAAAACTGTTAGAAAATTTTTCTGATGATAAAAGGCATGCGCTTGCGGCCCAGCATAATGGACAAGCCGGCATTGATTATGAGATCAACAAAAAAACAATAATCGGCGCTTTGCTTTCTGCAAGTTACCGGAATTGGAATATGAAATCATTGAATGACGCTTTTGTTAGTTCTGATAATCAGTTAGACACAACCGTTAATATTGTTAATAATGAATTGCATACAACATTATACTATGGCGCTAATTTGAATATGCAGCATACCTTCAGCGATGACGGAAAGCTTACTGTAAATGTGGATTATCTGCATTATAATGATAACAATCCAAACAATTATGCCAATGCATATTACAATAGCTTTAATAATTTTTTATATAGTGAAAATGTGCAAAGCAATAAAACCACTCCTCTAAGGATATGGATTGGAGCAATAGATTATACAAAAAAAATATCGAAAAAAATTGATATGGAAGCAGGAATAAAAGATGCTCAGTCAAACTTTAAGGATGTAGTAGCAGTAAGCGCTTTATTGGAAAATAACTGGGTGAAAGATTCCTCTCTTTCGGGTAATCATACATTGAACGAAAACATCAGCGCAGCTTATACTTCCTTCAACATAAAACCATCAGCAAAAATATCAATAAAGGCAGGATTACGTTATGAATTCACACATTCAACGCTTGGATCAGAAACGCAGATAAATTTAGTAAAGCGTGATTACGGAAAACTTTTTCCCAGCTTTTTTATGTTGCACACTATTAACGATAGCAATTCTGTTAACTTTTCTTGCAGCAGGAGAATATGGAGACCTGGCTTTTCCGATTTGGCTCCCTGGGTGCTTTTCTTAGATCCTAAAACTTTTCAAACCGGCAACCCGGATTTGCAACCAGCCGTTGTAGATGCCATAAATGTTTCTTACACTTATAAAGACAAAATACTTTCTCTTTCATATAGTTACATTTCTCCTTCTATTACTCAATTACCAAAGATTGATGAAGAAAGCAATAAATTAGTTATGGCAAGTGAGAATTCAAAAAGCTTTCAATCGTTATCGCTCAATCTTTCACTGCCTTTTAAAATAAATAAATGGTGGAATATGCAAAATAATCTAACAGGAAACTGGGATAAATCAACTGCTTTTTATAAAGAGGTCGTGGAACAGGAGCAGAAGAATTTTTATATTAATTCTACACAAAACTTTTTATTGCCCAAAGATTTTTCGATTGGCTTGTCAGTGTTTTACAGTTCAAAATCTTTATGGGGATTATATACAATTCATCCAATATGGTCAGTGGATATTGGGTTGCAAAAGAAAATTCTTAAAAACAAATCTCTACTCACTTTTAATGTAAATAATATTTTCAATTCACTTAAGGGAAATTATGATGCTTTATTACCAGAACAAAATCTTTTAGTAAAAAACAGTTATACTTATGGTTACAGAAGCCTCAGCCTTTCTTATTCACATACCTTTGGCAATGATAAAGTAAAAGGTAAACGCGACAGGATTACCGGTGCAGAAGATGAGAAAGGAAGAGCTTATTAAACAATTCAAAACGTTTGTAACTTCTCCACTTGTAAATTGCTTTTCAATGCCGGGCTCAGTAAACGAATAAGAAAGCATATTTTTGTTTTATGCTTCGCTGTTTAAAAAGGATTGAATTTCCCCCGGTTCTATTTCACTTAATTTTATAAAAGGTTCAGGCGCTTCATTATAATCGTTCAACTGTAATTCATACCAGCTAACCGTATTCCAACGGCCAAGTTTAAACCCAATGTTTTTATAATCCGCAATCTTGATAAATCCCATTTTTTCATGAAAGCGCACACTTTTTTCATTTGGCAAAGTAATACCTGCATACACATTGCGGCAGTTCTGGTATTGTAAAATACCAAATAATGTTTCATACAGCTTTGTGGCCATTCCTTTTTGTTGGAAATGGTCATTCATATAAACGGAACTTTCAACACACCATTGATAGGCGGCTCTTTCCCGGTGTTTGGAGGCGTAGGCATAACCGGCTATGACGCCACCGGATTCATACACGAGCCACGGCCAGTTCTGCAGGGTCGTTAGGATCCTTTGAGAAAAACTCTCCACTGCCGGCACTTCTGTTTCAAAGCTGGTTGTAGAATTGAGGATATACCACGAATAAATATCGAGGATCGAAGGAGTGTCTGAGGCATTCGCAAGCCTTATTATGTTCACGGTAATTTTTTAAGAAATAAAATTAGGGATTTTTATTGCCTTATTAATAAAGCAAACTTATTTCGCGTGATTTCTAAACTTCATTTCGAATAAAAAGATATGGGCCGTCGCAGCGACGGTCCATATTGTCAGAGAAGATTTTTTGCTGGCTACCATTTATGTGAATCATACCTCGAACCGTTACTGTTGCTTCTGTGGTCAGTTGCAGCATATTGAGCATCAAGGCTTCTTAGCGCCTGGTTACGTTGATTTTCCAATGACTGAATTTGTTTTGTTTTTTGCCAATTGTTTAACCGGCGGTTATTAACAAAGGCAATTTTTTGATCAAATTCACGATTGATGCTGTTTATTTTTTCCTGTTTTTGCTGGTACACAAATTTTGCATCATTGTAATTCACATTGTTTGTTTTTGTGAACCTGTTGTTTTGAACAATAACCTTGCTCTCTGTTTTACGGTGGTTATTATGACCATCGTATCCTTTAAAAGATTGTGCGGAGGCAAAACTGATTGAACCGGCTGCAACGAGGATAATTGTAAAGATCTTTTTCATAATTGTAAATTTTTAAAAGTGATTTAATATATTTAAGATGCATTATTGCACTTTTGGTTTAATCTCAACTTGCCTTCTATGTCGCAGCATTTGGGCGGTTCGTCGCAAAAAAAGTAAAGTTTTTTTTGAACTTGTATTTTTTCGGAAATATATGGGAAAATGAATCGTTTTTTTAATGCCTGGTTATAGAGAAAAAAATTGCAAACACGGATAAAAATACGTCCTGTATGTTTTTATTCATTAGACTCCGGGCAAGAGTAAAATAATTGGAAAAACTAAAATCTATTACTTTAGCGCAAATTTTGTAAATTCTTTTTTTGAACATGGTATTGATGAGAACAATTTTAATTCAAAATAAAAACCACATTCTCCATCTTTCCCAAAAACGATTTCAAATGAAATTTATTCCTTTTTTATCTGCAATTGCAATTTTAAGTCTGTTCACATCCTGTAACCAACTTTCAAAGAAGGTTTCCACCCGTGATGGCATTAAAGTCCCTGATCATGTAGTGATCATCATTGAAGAAAATCACGGTTATGACCAGATTGTTGGATCAGACAGTGCGCCTTATATCAACAAATTAGTAGCAGAGTCGGCTGTGTTCACTGATTCACATGGGGTAACTCATCCGAGCCAGCCTAATTACCTGGCTTTTTTTTCAGGAACCACGCAGGGAATCAGCGGCGATCAATGTTTAAAAGATTCCACTCCTTTTACAACTCCTAACCTTGGAGCGGCTTTGATCAAAAACGGTTATACTTTTAAAGGATATGCACAAACAATGCCGTCTGCCGGTTACACTGAGTGTGATTACCAGACCGGTGCGCTGACTGATCAGACTCTATACGCAAGAAAACATTGCCCCTGGGTCAACTGGCAGGGAAACAAAAAGAATAATTTCCCTGATTCTTTAAGTCTGCCAATGACATCTTTTCCTAAAAATTTTGATGAGTTGCCTGCCGTAGCTTTTGTAATTCCTGATATGGATCACGACATGCACAATATTGGTACGCCCGGTGATTCCGCTGCCATCAGGCGCGGTGATGACTGGCTGAAGGAAAATTTAAGTGCTTATGTAGAATGGGCTAAAACGCATAATAGTTTATTGATACTCACTTATGATGAGGACCAATTTACTCCTAAAAATCGTATACTGACACTTTTTGCCGGAGCCAACATCAAACCAGGTAAATATTCAGAAAAGATCAATCATTACAGCGTACTCAAAACGCTGGAAGCAATGTATGGCTTGCATGTGACTGATACTACTAAAGCGATCGTAATTAAAAATATTTGGGAAAATTAAACGATAAGAATCAAAGACAAAAGGCGATCGTTGTTACGTTTTTCTTTTACTTAATGAAAATCCGTCTGAAGAGATAGTAACAGGAACGCTGCATTATAACCAACTTTTGTTGTTACCTTTCAATTACCAATTATTCTTAGCATCCGCATTCATCAGTTCCTCCTACCCAACTGACTTTTTAATAAGATGTATAATAATTTAATTTAGAATCAGTAAAATGACCAATACAGGCGATTTGCATATTGAAGAAGAAATACTTCCCTTGTTCGATTTCACTTTTAATTTATTTTCAGGAAAAGCGGTGCATCAGATAGTGACAGAACCTCCCGCCAAAATGGAAGATATTTTGTACAGGCAACGGGTATTGAAAGGCTTTATTGGCAATTATGAAATTTGGAAAGAATACTCTTTTTCACGTTTCAATTTATCAGAAATATATGACTACTTTGAAACGTTTGGCGTGGGTCATTTTTTTGCTCAGAATATAAGATGGAAGCTTCGGTTTTCAGAAAAGGAAAGGGGCCGAAACAGGGGAAGATTGATTTTGCTTATCCTGCTTTTTAGTAAAATTCAAACAAATTATCTGGAAAAACTAGATAAAGAACTTTTCCCTCCTGAATATGCGGCAGAACTGGATCTGCTGAATCGCTTTTTGATAGATTTTAATTTAGCGCATTATGAAAAGATCTATAACAAAAAGAATTTAAAAGTGCCACAGATTGTAGAGTTGATGGGAATAATTACTGAAAAAGTAACTAACGGCCAAGCCGCGGCTTTCTGGAAACGCTGGTTTTTGTTTGAAGCGTATCTCTCAGTGAGCAAAGGTATCGTGGAGCATGGCTTTGTATTTCCTTCCTTTGAAGCTTCTACTTTTTTCATACAGGGGGTCTATCATCCGCTTTTGAAGAATCCGGTCAGGAATGACATCACGGCTACCCGCAATGTGATCCTTTTGACAGGACCTAATATGTCCGGCAAATCCACTTTTTTAAAATCCATCAGTTTGTGCATTTACCTTGGTCATACCGGGCTTGCGGTACCTGCTACAAAAGCAGTGATTCCATTTTTTGACAACATTTCAGTGGCCATCAATCTTACAGATAGCATTGTAAGCGGATACAGCCATTTTATGACAGAAATCATTACTTTGAAAAATGTAGTTGAAGAGGCATTGCAAGACGCAAAATGCTTTGCTGTTTTTGATGAATTATTCCGGGGAACGAATATTGAAGATGCGCTGGAAATAAGTACCGCAACCATAAAAGGACTTACGAAATTTACCAACTCTTATTTTTTTATTTCCACTCATCTTCATCAATTACAGGCATTGGAAGAGATTCATAACGGGAAAGTTGACACCTGGTTTATTGAATGCGAATTAAAGGGAAACACGCCGGCCTTTACTTATCAATTGAAACCCGGTTGGTCAGATTTAAAAATAGGCCGCATATTATTTGAAAAGGAAGGCCTGAACGATATGCTGAAGTGATATTCTTTTTACTGGTTCCGGATCTGTTAAAGGAATAGCAGGGTACCTTTATAAAATAAAAAGGAAAGATCTTGAATCTATTTGTTGTCGCTACAGGCAAAGATAAACATATGGATAATTTATAGTAAAAAGAGAAGGCGAAAAATGACATTTACAATTGTATTCATTCTTATTATTTGTTTTATTGCTTCATTGGTGCGGTCAACATTAGGTTTTGGTGAGTCATTGATTGCGGTTCCATTGTTCCTTCTTTTTTTGCCGGTTGAGATTGCAGTACCATTATCGGTGATGATGTCCATCGTTATTGCTCTTGTCGTAGTTATACAAGATCATCATAAAATTCATTTTAATAGTGCAAAGTGGCTGATCCTTTATGCAATACCGGGGATACCTGCAGGAATCGTAATCTTAATTTATGGAAGCGAGATATTTATTAAAGCTGGTCTTGGAGCGCTGATTATACTTTACGCTCTTTATTCACTCTTCGTTAAAAGCAATAAAAGACTGAAGGAAGATAATAAGCTTTGGCTTTTTATTTGCGGATTTTTATCAGGAGTATTTGGGGGAGCTTATGGACTGAACGGACCGCCATTAGTGGTTTACGGAAATTTAAGACAATGGAGCGCAAAACATTTCAGGGCAACCTTGCAGGCCTACTTTTTGCCAGTAAGCCTCATAAGCGTGGTGGGATATTATGCAAAAGGTCTTGTTACTTCCCAGGTAAACACCTATTTTTTATTTTCGTTAATTACCACCATTCCCGCGGTTTTTTTAGGCCGGTATTTGAATCATAAATTAAAAAACGACTCATTCTTTAAATATGTATATTGGGGACTGGTAGTTATAGGTCTCATTTTGATCATGACTTCTATTTAAAGGGTATATATTCTTAAAGCAAAAACGATAAGAAATGAAACAACGAATAAATATTCTGACACTTGGAGTAAATGACCTGGCAAAATCAATGGAGTTCTATCAAAAAGGATTCGGGTGGCACACAAAAGGTATCATAGGAACTGAATACGAAAATGGTGCTGTAGTGCTTTTTGAACTTGATAATGGAATGATACTTAGCCTGCACGAAAGAAAAAACCTGGCATGGGACAGTAATCTTATGCTACAGCCTGAAAGCGCTACAGAGTTTTCAATCGGGTATTTTGTAAACAGCGATAAAGAGGTTGACGCCATAATGGAACAAGCAAAAAAAGCAGGTGCAACAATTACGAAAGCAGCACAAAAAGCCTTTTGGGGTGGTTATAATGGTTATTTTCAGGACCCGGACGGACACCTTTGGGAAATTGGTTATAATCCATCGTGGAAAGTTGAAGAATAAATTATTTTTTGATAGGAATGGCGGATTGTGAGAGAAGAACCTGTCTTAATCACAACCTTAAAATAAATACAATCAAAGAAAACATGGAGGAAATTGATATAATAAAAGTAACGCTAAACGATATTGGACAATTACAAAAAATTGGCAGACAAACCTTTTCTGAAACTTTTTCCGCAGGAAACACCGAAGAGAATATGAAAAAGTATCTGAAAGAAGAATTTACTGTTGAAAAGCTAACTGCTGAACTTGATAACCCTAACTCAGACTTTTATTTTGCTGCATTTGAAAATGATGTGATTGGTTACTTAAAACTAAACTACGGACAATCTCAAACCGAATTAAAGGCTGATAAAGCTGTTGAAATTGAACGCATTTATGTTCTGAAGAAATTCCACGGTAAGAAAGCAGGACAAATGCTTTACGAAAAGGCAATGGAGGTCGCAAAACAAAAAAATGCGGATTATGTGTGGTTAGGTGTTTGGGAAAAAAATGCAAGAGCCGTCAGCTTTTATCAGAAAAACGGTTTCATTGAATTTGATAAGCACCTTTTCAAATTAGGTGATGACGAACAAACCGACATCATGATGAAACTTGAGTTACATAAGAAGAAAGATCGGGTATTTTGAACTTTTACTTTTGATGTATTTGCAGGATAATTGCAGGAAATACTACTGATTCTGACTAAAATCAAAATCCCCAGACTTTCATCGTTTTTAAATCAATAGCCGCACAATCAAGGGGTGTTTTATCCTGGTATTCTTCCTGCTCAATAATAAAATATTTTGTTCCGGTTTTGCGCGCGTAATCAATCACTTCTTTTACAGGGATGACTCCTTTTGAAAGCACAGTACTCTCATATAAATTACCATTTGGTCCGGGTGAATCTTTTTTTATTTCATTTTTTACATGCATTAATAAAAATCTTCCCGGATACTTCTTTAAATAATTCATTGGTCTGCCGCCCGGTTCCCACATGTTGCCAATGTCCATTTGCTGCGCCACCAGGTTTTTATCCGTTGATTGAAGAATGAGATCATACAACACAGTACCATCAAGACTATGATTGAATTCATAACTTTCATTGTGAAAGGCAAAATGGATTCCTGATTTTTTACAAAGCTGGCCGGTCTTGTTAAACATATCAATATAGTGACTGAAGTCACTTTTAGTTTGACAAAGACTTTCATCGACTCCCGGACTGATTACATATTTCATTCCTACTGCCGCTGCATCTTCTATCGTTTTTTTCCATTCATCCGTAAAATCTTTGGTACTTTTATTCCACTGTTTTGAACCAAGAAAGGTATGTCCACTCTGCATTTTCAACCCGGTATCATTTAATAGTTTTTTGAAATCTCCTACAGAATATCCGTAAAACTTACCATTTTCATAACCGGCATGTTCAACATATTTATAACCAATGGCAGCAAGTTTTTTCAATGTACCCGCAGGATCTTTTTCCATATCATTTCTTACAGAATAAAGTTGAATGCCAACAATAACAGCATTTTTTTCTTTGAGAAATACCGGAAGCATGGATGCTCCGGCAAGGGTAAGGCCACTGTTTTTAATAAATGCGCGACGGGAAGTGTTCATAAAATTGGTTTTAAAAAGAGAACTAAAAATAATCAATAGTTATTATTGTTAGCGATAAAACTTTTTTGGTTTGTATTTAATGCCGGCTTTGGTTTTTAATGGGGTAGCAAAGAATTGCTGAAAATAAATCTCCATGCTTTTTTCATGAAACACGCAAGGCAATAATAGAAAAATCAAAAGCGCATTTGTAAATGCAAGACGTACAATTCTGATATGGTGATATGCAATTTGCTGGCGTGATAAAAAAACAAGTGAACAACTCAGAAGAGTTGTACCTGAGCCAATTATTGACCACAACAGAGATTAAAACCTGTAGATAGCCAAAAGATAAATAGCGATCAGCATGGAAAACTCTGTGATATGGAAGATCGTCATTTTTCTTTTTAACGACAGGAATCTGCTGTTAGTTTCGGCAGTTACAGGTTGCATGATAAGAGCTTTTAGTTGTAAACCAGTAGGTCTCGCTACCAAAGAGCCGTTTAAAATTAATCCAACGTACAGAATCATTTTGATAATAAACCAGTCCTGACTCACAACAATCCAGTGAAGCGCTGCCAGCATGGTGAGGCCACTAAGTAACATCACTACCGCTCCAATCTGAATAACAACCGGGTAGCGGCTCATTAGCGGCGCCAGGGCAATGGCTTTATCCGGTGTTGCTAACACATAACGATAGAGTTGCCTTTCCAAAATTAACCCACCGACTGCACCACCTGCCAGTAGGGTTATGCCAACAATATGAAAGAATAACGCAAAAGAAAACATGTGATTCATTTAAAATAATTTAATAGTTAATGATTAATAATTAGCAGGACAAAGATGCACATAATTGCTGCCTGGAGCAATAGAACGAAAGTTAGGGTCTCATCCCCAGATTCAATCAAATTTTATTCTTAAATAAAAAAGAGCTGCATTTCTGCAACTCTTTTTTAATACAAGCATCAACAATTGTTTAAGAAATTTGAATCAGCTTTGGCGGCTTTTGTTTTGCTTCCTCTTTTTTAGGAATCAGCAATTGCAGCAGCCCGTTTTCATATTTTGCCTGTATCTTATCTACATCTACAACTTCTTTTGGAAGATTAAAGGTTCTGTAAAATGACTGGTAACTAAACTCCTTACGTGTGTATTTCTCATCTTCTGTTTCTTCCTGCCCGCCTCTTTTTTCAGAACTGATAGTAAGCATGGTTCCGTCAAGTTCTATTTTAAAATCTTTTTTACTCATACCCGGTGCTGCTACCTCTACCTGAAAATTGTCAGGTGTTTCTTTAATATTCACTCCCGGAATGGTAGTGTTGGTGTTAGAAAAATTAGATGATCCCCAATTGAAGATGTCTCTGTTAAAGAAATCATCAAAAAGCAGGGGCATTTGGTTGATCAGGCTTCTGTTTCCATTTAAGAGTTTCATAATGTACCTCCTTTTTTAACTTGGTTAATAAATAATTTTTTAAAAAAAAATTATCAAGTCAAATGCCAACCGGAAGGGTAATTGTTTTATAAGAAAATTTGTCTTTTTGTTATAAAAATTTGTCAGATCGGTAAGACAATTTTTCGCTAAAAAATATCACCAATAACCAAATGAACAATATGCGAAGGAGAAAAATTGGAAGTTTTGATGCTTTAAAATAGCGGGTTTAAAAGATGAAAGTAAACTTCAGTTGTTATTAATAACGGGCAGCGTAAAACAAAACATAGAACCTTTTCCTTCTTCACTTTGAAATTCCATCGTACCGGAATGCCTGTGGATGATTTCGTTGCAAATATAAAGACCCAATCCCAGGCCTGGATAAGTGTTGTTGGAGACGCGGAAAAAACGGCTGAATAATTTTGATTGCTCTGACAAAGGAATGCCGATACCAAAATCCTTCACACAAATCTTCACCTGATCTTTGCTGTTAACAGAGGAAACGATTATTTTATCCGCATTAGGAGAATATTTTATGGCATTGGATAAAAGGTTGGCAATTACCTGGCCAAGGCGGTTTCTATCTCCTTTTATTATTTGGGTATCTGAAAGATGAAGTTCGATTTTATGCTTACTGCTTGAAAGCTGAATAATACCTGTCACTTCATGCATCAATTCATTCAGATCAATTTTTTCAAAACTAAAATTCAGTTGTCCGGATTTCGATTTTGATACATCAAGCAGATCTCCGATCAAACTGGTTAATTTATCAATTTGCTTATCCATTTTGCCAAGCATGCTTATTGCACCTTCATTTTCCTGCGGCTTCAGGTTCATCATCAAAATTTCTGTATACGCTTTTAAACTTGTCACAGGAGTTTTTAATTCATGGCTCGCCATGCTGATAAATTCGTCTTTCTTTTCCATCTCTCTTTTCTGATCTTCAATGTTGGTGCAGACACCAAACCATGCGATAATTTCTCCTTCACTGTTTTTAAAAGGCAATGCGTTGGAGATATGTGAAAAGTACTTCCCCCGGGCATTCCTCATTCTTTCTTCAAACTTAAAAGGCTGACCCGAAAGCGCGCACCTATTCCATTCGTTTACTACATTTTGCAGATCATCAGGATGAAGTACTGATTGCCAGCCGTTTCCCTTCGATTCTTCAAACGTTAATCCTGTATAGTCATACCACTGCCTGTTGAAATAATCAAAGTCACCATCAGGCTTTGCTGTCCACACAATTACAGGAATCGTATCCGCCAGGAATTTAAAATGTTCCCTGCTTGCTAAAAGTTCATTGGTCCTTTCTTTTACCCTTAGTTCTAATTCGTTATTCAGCTTTTCTGTAAAAAGTTTCGCTGCTTCTAACTGCTCATTTTTTTCCCTTAATTGTTTTTCAATATTTTTTTGAGAGGTAAGATCGGTAAGTATGAGGCTTAATGCAGTTCCTTCATCGAGTTCAAGCGTAGTTAAAGAAATGAGTACAGGAATTACCTTTCCGTTATCGGTAATTAAAGATATTTCACCTTTACATTCTTCCTTCCATCCTTTTTCGACCAGTGTATTGAAAACCGCGGTTGATTCAACAGAAACATATTGTTGAAAATAGGAGCCCATGATCTTCGACAATGATATATGGATCATGGAAGCAAATCGCGAGTTGCTGTATAAGATAATTCCTTTTTTATTGAGCGTTACGGCACCTTCAATCATTTTTTCGATAAAAACACGATATGTCTGATCCGCGCTTTTTAGCGTATATATCCTGTGTCCTTCTTTATCCTTTACAATAAATGCATCTACCTTTCCTGCACGAATTGCATCAATCGTATCGTTTGCTTCATCAAGTTTTTGACGCAGAATTTCTATTTCTGACAATTGAGATGTTGTGTTCAATTCTTTCATCCATTTTTAACGTTTAACCCGAGGCCTTTGAGAACTTTTGGAGTATCGGACAGATCACCAAAAAATCTCTTTACCGGCAGTGGAAAATATTTAATAAGCATGGGAAGTCCAATGATTTGTTCATTTATCGCTAATTTTGGTTGCTGGTATACGTCAATGATCTCTAATTCATAGCCTGTGCCCAAATACTTCTCACAAATGTTTTTTAAGTTAGCTATTGCCCTTACAGAATTTGGAGAGGCACCGGAAATAAACAACTTCATATTATAAGGTAATATTTCCTCTTTTTTCCAGTCATTCAATAATGAATCTGTCATGATGTTATTTTTTTACCGGAATTATATTTAAGCCGACAAGTACTTTTTCTTTATCAGAAAGATCCCCTATAATTTTTCGCATTGGTTCCGGAACTTTTCTTACTAAAGTGGGAACGGCAAAAATCTGATCTCCCTCAGCAAGCTGCGGTTTTTTTAAAAGATCGATCACTTCCAGCCTGTATTTCCCTTCGAGGTATTCTTCACAATATTTTTGAAGATTTTGTAAGGCTGCTACTGATTTCTCTGTCTTACCTGCCACATATAATTTTAAATCCCAGATTTCCATACTTATGTTATTTATTCTTATTTCCTTTTTTCTCCTCTTTATTTTCACGGATACGAATCAGTTTTTCCCTGTTCTTTTCTGTTATTTCTCTCCTTAGCTCTCTTTCAGTATAAGTGCGGTTTAATTCATCTTTTGCTAATTCGAATTCTGATCTGAGCGTCAAGATTTTTTCTTCCAAAACTCTTTTCCTGGCTTCTATTTCTTTATTTTTTCTTTTTAATTCTTCCTCTCTTAACGCGTCATTAGTAGCCTTTTCCAGCTGGTAGGCTATTTTTGCGGAGCCGACTAGTACGCCTTCAGGTCCGAGCATTACTTCTGCAATGTGAATTCCATCATTCGTAATAACAAATTCTCTTACCTGGTTAGAATTTTTCATTCCCCGCGACTTCAATATATAAATTGAGTGGTTCCTTTCCCCATTATATTCAATATCCTGAAGCGATATCCAGACGTCTACCAACGATGAAACCTCTTCATCCGTTTGGCTTTGACGATTACCGTTAAGCGTAAGTGCGGTAAACATCACTGTGATCTGCTCCTTTTGAAGAAAATCTAAAAGCCTGATCAAAATCGATTTCACATCGGCGGGATCACCGACTGTCACCAGGTTGGTGATCGGATCCATGATCACCACTTTAGGTTTGAATTGCCTGATGAGTTTGTAAATTACTACCAAATGCATTTCAAGACCGTATAAAGTTGGCCTTGAAGCGCTAAATTTTAACAGGCCGCTTTTTACATACTTTTCGAGGTCTATATTAATAGATCGCATGTTTCGAATAATCTGCTGTGGCGATTCTTCAAAAGCAAAGAAGAGGCAACGCTCTTTTCTAAGGCAGGCAGCGTTTGCAAAGGAGGCTGAAATGCTGGTTTTCCCGGAGCCCGCGGTTCCTGATACAAGAACGCTACCCCCCTTGAAAAAACCTTTACCACCCAACATCTCATCAAGAGAAGGAATACCGGAAGAAACCCTTTGAGAAGAAACTTCGTTGCTCAATTGAAGAGAAGTAACCGGTAAAGCAGATATTCCTTCTTCATCAATAAGAAACGGATATTCATTGGTACCGTGTACAGAACCACGATATTTGACGATTCGTAACCGTCGGGTAGAGATTTGATTTTGTATGCGGTGATCCAGGAAAATAACACAATCAGAAACATATTCTTCCAATCCCTGCCTTGTTAATTTGCCTTCTCCTTTTTCACCGGTAATTACAGCGGTCACGCCTTTATCTTTCAGCCATGTAAAAAGCCGGCGCAATTCTGCGCGCAGGATTGCATGATTGTTGAGCCCGGAAAAAAGATTTTCAATAGTATCCAAAACCACCCGTTTGGCACCGATACTATCAATCGCATAACCAAGCCTGATAAATAATCCCTCAAGATCATATTCACCTGTTTCTTCTATTTCGCTTCTATCAATTTGTACATGATCAACCCTTACTTTTTTATCCTCAATTAATTTGTTCAGATCAAATCCCAGTGAAGCAACATTTACAGCTAATTCCTGGCTTTTTTCTTCGAACGCAACAAAAACTCCCGGCTCATTAAATTCCATCGCACCTTTTATTATAAATTCCAAAGAAAAAACTGTTTTGCCACTTCCCGCATCGCCACAGAGCAATGTAGGACGACCTTTAGGCAACCCGCCATTTGTTATTTCGTCGAGTCCTGTAATTCCTGTCGGTGTTTTTTGTAGTTGCTGAGTTATTGATTTTTGCTTTGAACCGGATTTCATAAGTTTAATGTTACTAATTTATTAAGGCCTTAGAAGTAAGTGGTGTTAAAAAGCTAAAGACAATATTAGTAATTTAATATGAAACTTTCTGATAGAAATTTCTTAAGATTTTAGAGATATTTTTTTACACACGTCTTTAAAATTATTACTGTCTTTACTGAAGTTTTGTTTATCAGCATGGATTGAGATGTTTCTTCATTTCCAAAGTTCAATACTTTTCCATTTTCAAATTGCCTGAATGGATAATTAGCTAATCTGTACATCATCACATTAATTACTCACTTCTTAAACTCTTCACAGGATTAGCCACTGCTGCTTTTATTGCGTGGAAACTGATAGTGATCAAAGCGATAAGAATAGCAGTGATGCCTGCAATTAGAAACACCCGCCAGTTGATAGAAATTCGGTAGGCATATCCGTGCAGCCAGTTATTCATCACTATCCATGCAACAGGAACTGCAATACAAAAAGCTATACCAACAAGCCACATAAAATCCTTTGCTATTAAATAAATAATATTGATAACCGGTGCGCCAAGTACTTTTCTTATTCCAATTTCTTTAGTACGTTGTATTACATTATAAGCAGATAAACCCAACAAACCAAAGCATGCAATAATGATAGCAAGAAAAGAAAATAATCCAAATACTTTACCAAACTGGCCATCGGATTTATATTGTGCATTGTAGGCATCATCCAGGAAATAGTAGCTGAAAGGATTCCGGGAAAAAAATTCATTCCAGACTTTTTCAATTGAGCTTACAGCTTGATGAACATTCGCTGAGTGGAATTTTATCGAATAATAATTATTGATCTGTGGTCTTGGTACAAATACGACAGGCAACATGGACCTGCTTAATCCCAGCTGATGATAATTTGAAACAACACCGATGATCTTAAACGTATCATTATAATTAGAAATAAACTGGTTTATTGCTTTTTCGGGACGGTTAATTCCCAAAAGCTTTACGGCTTCTTCGCTTAATACGACCGTTTTTTTGTCATTGGGATTACCTGGTTCAAAATTTCTTCCTGCTTTAAAAGCCATATCATAAGAAGAAAGAAAGTCGGCATCAACATATAATGTATAAACCGTTACCGGGTCTTTATCTTTCGAATTAATAAGAACAGCAGGGTTGGTCATGTAAATTTCTTTGCCCATCACGCCGGAAGACGCAGCAATATTTTTTACGCCGCTTATCCGAAGTATTTCATTTTTAAACGCCTGGTAAGCGGTTGTATAAGAACTGTCTTGTTTTTCGCTTGGGCCATTTACTATTAACGTGTGGCTGATATCTGCGCCTAGTTTTTGATTACGCATGAAGTTTACCTGTTCATAAATAATAATCGTTCCGGCGATCAAAATAATAGACATAGCAAACTGGGCAATAATCAATCCTTTTCTTACGAACATTCCACTGACCGAATTTTTAAATAATCCTTTCAATACTTTAATAGGATGAAAGCCGGATAAAACGAATGAGGGGTAAATACCGGAAACAAATGCACCCGCTAAGAATAAGCAAATGAAACCAGTCAAATAGGGTAAAGGCAAATAAAAACCTTTTTCAGAAGTGCTTCCAATAAGATGATTAAAGGAAGATGTAAAGCAAAATGCAAGAATAACAGCAATTATCACAGCTGTAAGATTGAGCAGGTAACTTTCAATCAGAAACTGGAGCATTAAATTTTTTCTCACGGCACCCAATACTTTTCTTATACCTACTTCTTTCGCCCTTTCCAATGAACGTGCAGTTGCAAGGTTTGTATAATTGATCCACGCAATAATTATAATTAAAAAGGCAATTAAAAAAAGAAACGATACAGATTTGCCATCGCCATTCACGCCTGCTTCTTCATTATAATGGGAATAGAGATGGATATCTTTTAAAGGCATTGAATACAGATCTTCACGATTATTGTGCGCTCTGGAATATTCATTATTTAAATACTTATCGCAGAAGGCAACAAGTTGTGCATCCAGTTTTTTTTGATCAAAGCCCGGATATATTTGCAGGTAAACATAAAAATCATACCATCCCAATGTTGTTTCAGCATTCAATCCTTTCGGCCCTAGCCGCTTGATCATGTTTACAAAAGTTGGGAAAGAGATCAGATAATCGAATGAAAGATGGGAATTAGTCGGATAATCCTTAAACACACCTGTTACCAGGTAAGAATATTTATAACCGCCTTCGAGAACACTTATTTGTTTTCCTACAGCATTATCACTGCCGAAATATTTTTTTGCAAGTGTTTCTGATAAAATAATTTTATCAGGAGCATTTAATAAACTATTCCTGTCTCCGTCGATAATATTTAAGGTAAACATATTGAGAAAAGACTGCTCAGTGTAGTAACCTTTATTTTCAATTGCTTTAATATCCTTGTCTTCATTAGCAAACACTACACTATTTTGTACAGGATCATTTCCCTGCCATGAAATCCTTGTGTCAATCAAACGGCAGTAATTTTCAACTTCCGGTAGATCTTTTTTTAATAAAGGTGCCACTCCTGAAAAGACTGTGGCAGATTGCATGGTAAGCTTCCCCTGGTCATGCAGATCGAGTCGGAGCCGAACTATGTCATTTGCATTCTTATTAAACTTGTCATAACTTTTTTCGTAGGCAACATATTGAAAAATGAGAAGGCAGGATGCTATAGCGATTGCTAATCCAAGAATATTAAAAATAGTATAGCCTTTTCTTTTTAAAATATTCCGGAGGGCAACTTTTAAATGATTTTTAAACATAAAAGATAATTTCTCATGAATGATGTGTCAATCTTGATTTGCATCAAAAAGTAATACTACTTCAAAAAAGCGTAAAGCAAAATAGATTCATTTATGAGTTTTTCAAACCGGCCTTCTTGCATAATAATTTTATTCCTTATCTCACGCTTTTTTGAAATTTTATGAAAAGGTATGAAATAAAGCCGGGTCGCTTCGAATGCAGGTTTTTTTCCAAATATTGCATGGCTGGATTTTAAAGGTTCAGTAATAAAAAGAGTAACAGTTTCAGCAGGAACAGCAGAAACTTCTATAAATACTTCACATTTGCAAGTGTAACTATTCAATTTTTATTCATCCCCGTCAGATAGAAAAAACAATACCTTTTGTGAAAAAATAGTAAGAGCATCGGTTGATATCTTTGTCATTTGCATCATTTTACCGGCAACGATTCCGTAAATATTTCTCCTGTTTCATAAAAGGGTTTCTATTTTTGGACAAGACCTTATAGATCTGTTAAAAATCATTTAAACGAAATCAATGAGAATATTTCAATCAAAATTTTCCATTCTTTTTATTGTATTTATTTTTTCTTTTTCATCCACAAATAAAGTTGTTGGCCAGGATAAAGATGCTGCATGGTATATTTCGAATGCTCCTTTTAAGATGCCGGAAGTGATTCGCCCGGTTTTTCCTGGTAAACAATTTTTAATAACTGATTATGGTGCTGTAGGTGATGGACACACTTTAAACACAGAAGCATTTGCGAAAGCGATTTCAACGTGTGCTTCGGCAGGAGGCGGAACGGTAATTGTACCCAAAGGCTTATGGCTTACGGGGCCAATCGAATTAAAAAGTAGTATCAATCTTTGCGTAGAGCGTGGCGCTTTGATCCAATTTACAAAAGATCATACTCAATATCCTATCATTAAAGCTTCTTCAAAAAGCAATAGTTATGTTCCCGCTTCACCGATTTATGGATATGATTTAAAGAATATAGCTATCACAGGGGAAGGAATTATTGATGGAGCAGGAGAGACATGGAGGCCGGTAAAAAAAGAAAAAACAACTGCTTCACAATGGAAAGATTTTACCTCATCAGGTGGCGTCGTAAGCAATGACGGGAAGATCTGGTGGCCCACAAAAGAAGCGATGGATGGTGAGCAATATTTAAAAGATCTAAAAAAGAAAAAAGAAGAATTAAAGCCGGAAGATTATTTGCCGGCAAGAGATTACCTGCGCCCTTACATGCTTTATTTGATAAACTGCGAAAACATTTTAATCAAAGATGTAACGATCAGAAACTCTCCCAAGTTTGTTTTCTATCCGAATAGTTGCACAAATCTGACAATGGATCATGTAAATATTTTCAACGAATGGTGGGCGCAAAATGGGGACGGAATTGACATCAGCCGGTGCAAAAACGTATTGATCTATAATTGCACGGTAAGTGCAGGCGACGATGGAATTTGCATGAAATCAAGCGGCAGTAAAAATGATGATGAACATCCGAATCTCGAAAATGTGGTGATTGCCAAATGCGTGGTATATCATGCGCACGGTGGTTTCGTGATTGGCAGTAATACGGATGGCAGCATGCAGAATATTTTTGTAACGGATTGTGATTTTATAGGGACTGATGTTGGCGTAAGAGTGAAGAGTAACGCTGGTCGTGGCGGATTGGTAAAAAATATTTATATCAAGAATATTTTTATGAAAGACATTGTTCATGAAGCGATTTCATTCAATACTTATTATGAAGATATGCCTGCGGGAAAAATAAAAAGTAAGGCTTCCAATGTTATAAAAGATAAAACTCCCAACTTCACTGATTTCTATTTTGACAGTATTTATTGCAATGGCGCTCAAACGGCCATTTCAATAATCGGATTGCCTGAAATGCCCGTGAGCAAAATAAATCTTAAGAATGTAATTATCTCATCTGATAAAGGCTTTGAGGGAACAGATGCGTCTGAAATTTATTTGGATAAAGTAAAAATAATTACACAAAAAGACCCGGTGTATCTGCTGAATAATGTGAAAAATATTACTGTAACAAATGCTTATCATCCCAAAGGCTCTAAAACATTTTATAAAGCGGATGCTGCATCCTCCGGAATAAAAATATCAGAAAAATAAAACAGTTTACAAACAATTCAGGTACAGTTCTGTTTTGTTCTTGTGGTAATATCACCGTCATTCTTTTTTCATGGAAGATTCGCGAATGATAAGTTCTGTATCCAAAATTTTAGTTTCAAAATTCAAAACGGGCCTTTTGCTTTCTATCATTTGAATCAGCATTTCTGTTGCTGTCTGGCCAATTTGAAAAGCAGGTTGTTGAACAACAGTCATTGGCGGATCAAACAATTCTCCAACCCGGCTATTGGTGAAACCTGCAAAGCCAACGTGCACTTTTTGTTTCATGTTTTTTAATTCTTTAAAACAAACGGTACTGATTCTGTCACCGGCGGTGAAAATCGCGTCCGGCTTGGTTTTCCCTTTAAACAAAGATACCAGAGCGTCAGCAATTTCTTCTGCAATCATGCCTCCGTGGTTGCAATGTTTTACCAGCGATTCATTGTATGGAATATGATGCTTTTCAAGCGCTTCAATATATCCCTGTAACCGTTCTTTCGTAATTGATAAATAGGGCGAACTGGTTATGTGCGCAATTTTTTTAAAGCCCTGATAAATTAAATGTTCTGTCGCCTGGAAGGCTCCCAAATAATTGTTTGCAGTTACTTTATGGGTATCAATTTCATCGGTAATCCGGTCAAAAAAAACAATTGGTAATCCTTTATCATATAATTCCTTCAAAAAAGTAAGGTCAACGGTTCCGCTGGATAATGAAATTAATAATCCATCAACAGCTCGTGAGGCATGATGCATTACATTCACTTTTTCACGTTCTTCCGACTCGTGGCTTTGGGTTATAATAACATGGTAGCCGCGGTTGTAGGCGATTGATTCAATCCCGTTAATTGCCTGTGAGAAAAAGTTATTAGCGATTTCACTCACCACCACACCAATCGCACGGCTTCTTCTTTCTTTCAAGCTTAAAGCAATGGGATTGGGCCGATAGTTAATTTTCTCAGCATATTCCAGTACCAGTTTTTTTGTTTCGTCGCTTATTTCATAGCTTCCCCTTAGCGCTCTTGAAACTGTCGAAGTAGAAAGATTGAGTGCTTTGGCAATGTCCTTAATGGTAACTGTATCAAATCGCATATTGGAAAATTCGCAAATTATTTTTACAAAGTGTCGTTAAAAGTAACCATTTTTTTACCGCTTTTAAATTATAAGAATTTTTAAAACCTTACTAAATAGTTGTTAGAATACATGTTCTCTTTCAGCAAAAGTGTTTAACCATAAATTTTGCAGCCCGCTGCTTTTATTGCTCGTGAAAGGAAGAAGCTTTTTTTAATGAATCTGGTAAATGATGTGAAAATTATAAGGATTTATTGGATCAGACCACTTCCGGGCAGCGGGAATGCTTCCGGAGCATGAACCACGCTTTTCTTATTTATCATTTCAAATCCTGCATCCCTGATTCACTCATCCTTCGCTGCTCCCCCCAGTCAAACCCCTGGATAAGCCCTGCATAATCGCTGTATGGTCCATTAAGAATCTATGAAAGTAATTTTGAAATGCAGTCGGCTATTTTTCGCGCGTAAATTTCCAAACAGCAACGATTTAGCGGCATATTAAAATATTCTGAAAATTGGAAACGTTATCGGGAACGATTGCATAAAAATACTTGCGCCGGATGGATTTATCCTAACAAAATATCGGTACACTTGCTTATTGGTATTTATGAGAAATTTATCAAAATTCATTTCTCAAACAGATTGCTTGTTGTCATGAAATTAAATGAACTCTTTAATCTTTCCGGTAAAACTGCCCTTGTGACAGGTTGTTCACGTGGTATAGGAAAAACAATGGCATTGGCGCTTGCAGAAGCAGGCGCGAATATTATAGGAGTATCTTCTTCACTAGAAGCAGGAAGTGATACCGAAAAAGAAATCATCGCTTTGGGAAGAAATTTTTCAGCCTATAAAATAGATCTCGCGAAGAGAAATGAATTATTGGATTCTATTGCAAAAATAAAATCTGCGCATCCTGTTATTGATATTTTAATCAATAATGCCGGAACTATAAAAAGAAATTCAGCCGTTGCTTATACAGATGAAGACTGGGATACTGTCCTTAATATCAATTTAAATGCTGCGTTTGTGCTTGCCCGTGAGTTTGGAAAAGAAATGGTGCGGCGACAAACTGGGAAGATCATTTTTACCTGTTCATTGCTTTCTTTCCAGGGCGGTATTAATGTAGCTGCATACACAGCC
>Ga0134128_10000614_pt1 | contig 48925 bp, 45 predicted proteins | sample KB31754_FD_96462 | JGI IMG/M metagenome (GOLD analysis project Ga0134128, IMG submission 96462) | Terrestrial soil microbial communities with excess Nitrogen fertilizer from Kellogg Biological Station, Michigan, USA - KB3-175-4 | ecosystem: Environmental > Terrestrial > Soil > Unclassified ...
CCGCGGTTCGAGGCGCTGCTGGAGCCCATGGAGGCGCTCGCGTCGAGCCCGGTCGAGCCCGAACGCGAGCTGCGCGCGTGGGTCGCCGGATGCGCCACCGGCGAGGAGGCTTATTCGATCGCGATGGTGCTGGACGAGGCGATCCGCAAGGCGGGCTCGCGGCGCACGTTCAAGGTCTTCGCGACCGACATCCACGACGGCGCGCTCGAAGCGGCGGGTGCGGGCATCTTCGCGAGGGACCGGCTGAAGGGCATCACCCCGGAGCGGCTCGAAACCTATTTCCGCGAGCGCCCGAACGGCGACTACCAGGTCATCGCCGAGATCCGGCAGAAGATCGTCTTCGCCAAGCACAATCTCCTCACCGATACTCCGTTCACCAATCTCGACCTCGTCACGTGCCGCAACCTGCTGATCTACCTGCGCCCGCAGGCGCAGCGGCGCGCGCTCGCGAGCCTGTGCTATGGCCTGCGCATCGGCGGGCTGCTCTTCCTCGGCTCGAGCGAGACGCCGGGCGAGCTGCTCTCGAACTTCGACACGGTGAACGAATCCGGCAAGCTCTATCGCAAGCGCGTCCATACGCGCGCGATGCACCGTCCCGAGATTCCCACGCGCGTCGCGTTGCGCGCGCTGCACGAGCCCGAGCGGCAGCGTCCGGAATCGCGCCTGCTGCCGACTTACGATGCGCTCCTCGAGCGCTTCATGCCGCGCGGATTCCTCCTGAGCGAGCAGCGCGGGCTGCTCGACTCGTACAACGGCGCGGAGTCGCTGCTGCGGGTGCCGCCACGGCGCGCCTCGAGCGATTTCCTCGACCTCGTTCCGCAGGAAGTGCGCATGCCGATGATGGGCGCGATCGCGCGGGCGATGCGCGATCCGGGCCCCGCGACCTACTCGGTCGTCGAGTGGCCGACGGCGGACGGCGCGCTCAAGTTCGCCCTGACGGTGGAGCGCCTCGCGATCAAGAACGCCGAGCGCAGCTATCTCGTGACGCTCGCCGAGCTGGACCCGACCGCCGACGGTGCGGAGCAGTCCGCCCAGGGCGGAGCGGCGCCGCCCGAGCGCCTCGTGAGCCTCGAAGAGGAGCTCACCCTCACGCGCCGCAACCTGCAGGCGACGGTGGAGGAGCTCGAGGCGAGCAACGAGGAGCTGCAGGCCACGAACGAGGAGATGGTCGCCTCGAACGAGGAGCTGCAGAGCGTGAACGAGGAGCTCCACAGCGTGAACGAGGAGCTGCACACGGTGAACGCGGAGCACCAGCGCAAGATCGCCGAGCTTTCCGAGGTGAACCGCGACATCGGCCACCTCCTCGAGAGCATCGACGTGGCGACGGTGTACCTCGACGCCGACCTGCGCATCCGCAAGTACACGCCGCTCGCGGGCTCGATCTTTTCGCTCGAGGCGCACGACATCGGACGCTACCTCGCGAGCTTCAACCACCCCCTCGTCTACCCCACCTTCGCGCAGGATGTGAGGCACGTCCGCGACGGGGAAGGGCGCGTCGAGCGCGAGGTGCAGAGCCGCGACGGAAAGTGGTATCTCGTTCGCCTGCTGCCGTACCGGGTGTCCGAGGCGATCGACGGGGTCGTGATCACGCTCACGGACGCGACGGCGCTCGCCGCGGCGAAGGCGCGCACACGCCAGCTCTCGGCGATCGTGGACTCGAGCGCCGATGCGATCATCTCGCACGACCCGTCCGGCATCGTCACCAGCTGGAACCCCGGCGCGGAGCGGCTGTACGGCTTCCGCGCCGACGAGATGATCGGGCGCAGCATCCTGGAGGTGGTGCCCGAGTCGGAGCGCGCGGCGGCGCGCGCGACCACGGCGGAGGCCGCACGCGGCGCGAGCGTGATCAACCTGCCGGCGGTGCGCCTTTCGAAGGACGGCGAGCTCCTCGACATCTCCAAGACCGTCTCGCCGATCCGCGACGTCGCGGGCGAGATCGTCGGCATCGCCACCATCGATCGCGACGTGCGGGCGCAGAAGGAGCTCGAGCGGCGGCTGCGCGAAAGCGAGCGCAAGTACGCGGACCTCTACAACCAGGCGCCGGACATGTACATGTCGATCGACGCCCGCAGCGGCCGGATCGTCGAGCACAACGAGACGTTCCGCCGCATGACCGGCTATGCCGCCGAGGAGGTCGACGCCATGCACGCGCTCGATCTTTTCGTGCCGGAGGCGCAGGACGAGGCGCGCCGCTGCCTCGCGGCGATCCGCGGCGGCTCCCCGATCCACGACCTGCTGCTGCGCATCCGCCGCAAGGACGGCGGAACGCTCGACGTGACGCTCAGCTCTTCGGTGGTGCGCGACGCCGAGGGGAACGTCGTACGCACGCGGTCGATCCTTCGCGACGTGACCGAGCGGCGCCTCGCCGAGGAGAAGCTCGCCGAGGCGGCCGCGATGCGCGAGCAGTTCCTCGCGATGGTGTCGCACGAGCTGCGCAGCCCCCTGCACGCGATGAACGCCGCGCTGCAGATCATCGATTCGCCGCTGGCGGACGAGGCGCGGCGGCGCCGCTCCGAAGCGGTGGTGCGCCGCCAGACGCGCCAGATGGTGAGGTTGGTGGACGACCTGCTGGACGTCGCCCGCATCACGCACGGCAAGCTCGTGCTCGAGAGAGGCGCGGTCGACCTGGCGGACGTCGTGCGCGCGGCGGTGGAGGCGGCGGCACCCGCGTACAGCGAGAAGGGCGTGAAGCTCCTCACCGAAGGCCTCGAGCAGGTGCTGCCGGCTTTCGGCGACGAGGGCCGGCTCCAGCAGGTGTTCACGAACCTGCTCCAGAACGCGCTGCGCTATACGGAGGCCGGAAAACGCGTCTGGGTGGATGCGATCCGCACCGACGACAAGGCGCAGCTCAGCATCGTCGACGAAGGACGCGGCATCGAGCCGGAGAGCCTGGAAACCATCTTCGAGATGTTCGCGCAGAGCCGCCAGGGCCTCGCCCGCACCGAGGGAGGCCTCGGACTGGGCCTCACGATCGCGCAGCGCATCGTGGCCGCGCACGGCGGCGAGGTCGCCGCGACGAGCCGGGGGCTGGGGCATGGCGCGAAGTTCACGGTCGTCCTGCCGCTGGATGCGCGCGCGCGGCCGGCGACCGGGCCCGGTCAGCCCATCCCGGACAAGCTGCGCATCGTGATCGTCGAGGACCAGAACGACGCGCGCGAGGCGCTCGAGATGCTGCTCGACATCGAGGGCCACGAGGTGTTCGCTGCGAGCAATGCCGAGGAGGGGCTCGAGCTCATCCTCGAGCGCCAGCCGCAGATCGCGTTGCTCGACATCGGGCTGCCGGAGATGAACGGATACGATCTCGCCGCGGAAGTGCGCCGCAAGGTCGGCCCGGCGATCAAGCTGATCGCGATGTCCGGGTACGGGCAGCCCGAAGACATCCGCAGGTCCAAGGAAGCCGGATTCGACCGGCATCTCATCAAGCCGGTGGACCCGAGCCGCCTCGCGAACGCGTTGCGCGACATCCGCTCCGAGGAAAGCATGCTCATGATGCAGCCCCCGCCGCGAGCCGGAGCCGAGGAAATGGAAATCGACGGCTAGGAGGCCTGGTGTCTCCGTCCCGCCCGGGACGAAGACTTCAGAGGTCGGCCTCGATGAGGTGCCCCTGCTCCTCCATCCACGCGCGGCGCCCGGCCGCCTCGCCCTTCGCCATCAGGCGCTTGAACGTTTCCTGCGTCGCCTCGCGCTCGGGCTTCGCGAGGCGCATCTCGATGAGGCGCCGCGTGTCCGGGTGCATCGTCGTCTCGCGCAGCTGCTCCGGGTTCATCTCGCCGAGTCCCTTGAAGCGGCCGATGTGGATCATGCCCTCGCGCACGCCTTCGTCGTGCAGCTTCCCCACCTGCATGTCGCGCTCCGCGTCGTCGAGGGCATAGAGCCGGCGCTCGGCCTTCACCTTGCCGTGCGGGGCCACGCGGATGGAGTAGAGCGGCGCCTGCGCGATGAAGACGTGGCCGCGCTCGATGAGCTTCGGGAAGTGGCGGTAGAACAAGGTGAGGAGCAGCGTCTGGATGTGGGAGCCGTCCACATCCGCGTCGGCCATCACGATGACCTTGCCGTAGCGCAGCCCTTCGAGCACCGTGTCCGGCGCGTCCGGCTCGTGCGGGTCGATGCCGAGGGCGACCGCGATGTCGTGCACCTCGGTGTTGGCGTAAAGCTCCTTCGCGTCCACCTCGAAGGTGTTGAGCACCTTGCCCTTGAGCGGCAGGATCGCCTGGTAGAGGCGGTCGCGTCCCTGCTTCGCGGAGCCGCCCGCCGAATCGCCCTCGACGAGGAAGACCTCGTTGCGCGTCATGTCCTGCGACTCGCAATCGGTGAGCTTGCCGGGCAGCACCGCGACGCCGCTCGCGCGGCGCTTCTCGACGATCTTGCCGGCCTTCTGGCGCGCGGTCGCCGCGCTGATCGCGAGCTGCGCGATCTTCTTGCCTTCCTCGACGTTCTGGTTCAACCACGCGTCGAGCGGATCCTTCACGCGCGAAGCGATGAGCTTCACGGCGTCGCGCGAGGAGAGGCGCTCCTTGGTCTGGCCCTGGAACTGCGGATCGAGGAGCCGCGCGGAGAGCACGTAGCGCAGCGGCTTCCAGGCGTCCTCCGATTGCAGGCTCACGCCGCGGGTGAGGAGCTCGTGGTGCGCGCAGAACTCCTTGATCGATTCGTACACGGCCTGGCGCAAGCCCGCCTCGTGGGTTCCACCGAGCGGCGTGGGGATGAGGTTCACGAACGATTCGCCTTCGCCGCCGGATTCGGTCCACGCGATCGCCCACGAGGCGCCTTCGCCCTCCGCGAACTGGCCGTCGTCGGCCGCGCAATAGGATTCGCCCGCGAAGATCGGGCTCAGGTAGCCGCCGGCGTCGGCGAGGCGCTCGCGCAGGTACGCGCTGAGCCCGCCTTCGTATTTCCACTCGCGCCGCTCCTTGCCGATCTGGTCGTCGAGCACCACCGTGAGCCCGGGCAGCAGCACCGCCTTCGCGCGGAGCAGCATCTCGAGGTCGGACCGCCTCACGCGCGGCGCGTCGAAGTATTTCGGGTCGGGCCACGCGCGCACCCAGGTGCCGCTCTCGCGTGCGCCGGCCTTGCCGGCCTTCTTCAGTTTCGTGGCGACCTCACCGCCCTCGAAGGCGATCTCGTGCACCGCGCCTTCGCGCTTCACCTTGACCTCGAGGCGCCTGGAGAGCGCGTTGGTCACCGAGACGCCGACGCCGTGGAGGCCGCCCGAGAACGCGTACGCGCCGCCGCCTTTCTTGTCGAACTTGCCCCCGGCATGCAGGCGCGTGAACACGACTTCCACCGTGGGCGCCTTCTCGACGGGGTGCGGGCCGATCGGGATGCCGCGGCCGTTGTCCTCCACGCTCACCGAGCCGTCGGGATGCATCGTCACCTCGATGCGGCTCGCGTGGCCGCCGAGCGCCTCGTCGGCCGCGTTGTCGATCACCTCCTGGACGATGTGCAGCGGGGTGTCGGTGCGCGTGTACATGCCCGGGCGGGCGCGCACCGGCTCGAGTCCCTTGAGGACCTTGATCGATTGCTCGTCGTATTTCTGTGCCATGCCGAAATTCTACCGTTCGCGCCCGCGCCGGCGGCGCAGCTTCATTGCGCTCACTTCTTCTCGCTCTCCACTTCGAGCGGCACCAGCAGCCGTGCGACCATGTTGTACGTGGCGACGGTGGCGGTGAGCTCGACGATCCCGGAGTCCGACCAGCGGCGCCGCACTTGCGCAAAAAGGGCATCGGGCACCTTCACGTCGCGCGTCACGGCCATCGCGTAACGCATCGCGAGGCGCTCGGTCTCGTCGAACGCGCGATCCTCGCAGGCGCGCGCGGGGTCGGAAAGCTTCGCGCGCAGCGCATCCTTGCCGCCCGCCTTCACATACTCGGGCCAGTGGTGCGTGAACTCGTAGTCCGCGCCCGTGAGGCTCGCCACGGTGCAGATCGCGATCTCGCGGATGCGCGCGTCGAGCGCGAACTCGCGCCGCACCGCGCCCAGCAGCGCGTTCCAACCGCGCGCGAGCGGCTCGCTCCAGAGCAGCGCGAGGTCCAGGTTCAGGTAGTTTCCGCCGCGACGGGCCAGAATGGCTTCGAGGAGCTTCGGATCGCGGGGCGACGCTTCGGGGTTCCAGGCGGGGATGCGCATGCGCGATGGCGGTGAGCGGAAAGGGCGCCCATTGTACCGACCGGCGCTCGCCACCGAGGCGAACGCCGCCGCAAAGCTGCTAAAATCGCGCTCTTCGGAGAGATGGCTGAGTGGTCGAAAGCGCCGGACTCGAAATCCGGTTCACGGTTCTACCGTGACGTGGGTTCGAATCCCACTCTCTCCGCCAGATTTCCCCTACGGCCGCGGCGGCTTCCGGCCCTTCCATCCCCCGGAAATTTGTTCCTGCCCCGTCCGAACGGACGTAGTCAGCGCGCCGCAAGCCGCAAAAGCGCACAATAAGCGGGCAAAAAGTCGAGTACGAAGGGTGGGAGAAGCATGGCTGCAGTGGCCCAGACGGTTCTCGTTGCCGACGGCGACCGCGATTGCGCGGATACCGTGACGATGCTGCTCAACCGCTACGGCGTCGAGGCGAACTCGACCTACGACGGCCGCGAAGCGATCCATCTCGCGCAGCGCATCCATCCCCAGCACGTGATCCTCGAGATCGAGATGCCGAGCGTCTCGGGCTTCGACGTCGCCAGGGAGCTGCGTACCAGCTTCGGCAAGGGAATCCGGCTCGTCGCCTATACCGGCCAGCCGATCAGCGTCGATCGGCGCAGGGTGCGCGAGGCGGGGTTCGACGAGTGGGTGCCGAAGAGTGCGAGCTTCCTCGAGCTCCTGCGGTTGACGAGCCCGTCGGTGCATTCCACGGTGCTGCGGTCGATCGAGGTCAACATGCAGCAGCTGCGCAATCGCCTCACGCTCGCCGGCTCGCTCCTCGATCACATGGAGGCGACGCACGACCGGGAGACGCGCCAGCGCCTGCGCACGTTCCTCGGCACGCGCATCGAGTCGGTGGTGAGCGGCATCTCGCGGCTGCCGCTCGACGCGCCCGATCGCGACGAGCTCTGGGCGGAAGTCGACGGGCTGCGCTCCCGCCTCGAGAAATTCGCCTGAGCGCCGCCTAGGCGCTTTCCTGCTGTTCGGCTTCCCCGTCGTTCACGTTCGCGAGGATCGCCGCGAGGCGGCTATTGGCATGCAGGAAGAATGCCGCCGTGCGATGCACCACGCCCGCGGCATCCGGCTGCGCGCAATGGCAGCGGGCGAGGTCGAAGCCGTAGCTCGCGATGTCGGCCGCGACGAAGAGCTTGCGCGGCTTGCAGTGCTCGGGCATGGCGTCGATCTCGAACGGATCGAGCGACGCGAGGTAGTCGCGCGCGACCTCGACCACCTCCGCCTCGTTGTCGGCGAGGTCGAGGCGGCCTTGCCAGCTGAGGGCCGGCCCCTTCGGAAACTCGAGGATGGACATTGTGCGCGCCCGCCAAGCCATTGATTGCACCTGAATCGTGGCGCAATTATCGTCGGGAATCTGTCGGACCCGGCGCGCGGCGGCGTGTCAGTCGCCTCCTACGCCGATCCGTCAGGCGAGGCGCGTGGCGAGCGCCTCGCGCGTGTTGGTCTCGGCGATGATCTCGGAGAGCCGGATCGAGGCGTCGGTGAAGAACGTGGCGAGCGATTGCACGAGGCGCGCGCCCGCGTCGCTCTTGTCGCAATAGTGGCCGACCAGCTCGAATGCATACGACGAGATGTCGTACGCGCAACGCAGGGCGCGGGGACGGCAGCGCAGCGGCAGCAGGGCGAGTTGCATACGGTCGAGGCTCTCCAGGTACTCCGTGGCGACCTGCACCACTTCCGATTCGGTGGCGGCGGCGCGCAGTCTTTCGCGCCAGGGGACGGCGGTCACGGGGCGGCTCCTCCGGAGGCAGGCGTCAACCCGGTGGATTATAAATTAACGCACGGTAATCTGCTGCACCCCCGCGCCGGCTTAGTGCGGACGAGCTTCGCGACCGTGCGGCCGCTGCCGCCTCGATCGGGCACTCCCAGCGCCGGGTTGCAGGTACCTTCGGAACCAGCCGATCGCGTGATGCGCGACCCGGTCGAGCGCACCGGGCTCCTCGAAGAGATGCGAGGCGCCCGTGACGATCTCGATGTCCTTGTCGCAGCGCAATTGCGAGAGCGCCTGCTCGTTCAGCACGATCACCTCGGGATCGTTCCCCCCGACGACGAGGAGCGTGGGCGAGACGACGAGCGCGAGCCTTTCCCCACCCGCCAGGTCCGGCCGTCCGCCGCGCGACACCACCGCGCTCACGCGCTCGCCGAGGGCTGCCGCGGCGATGAGCGCCGCCGCGGCGCCGGTGCTCGCGCCGAAATAGCCGATCGAGACGCCCTCCGAATCGACGTGCTGTGCCACCGCCCACTCGGTCGCGGCCTGCAGGCGACGGGCGAGGAGATCCACGTCGAAGCGAAGGCGTGCGGTCTCGCGGTCGAGGACATCCTCTTCCTCGGTCAGCAGGTCGAAGAGGAGCGTGCTCATGCCGGCGCTGCGGATCGCTTGCGCGACCGCGCGGTTGCGCGGGCTGCCGCGGCTGCTACCGCTTCCGTGCGCGAAGATCACGAGGCAATCGCCGGAGCCCGCGGGATCCAGGTCGCCGGATAGGATCACGCCGTCGGCGGGAATGCGAACGTCAGGCATGGGCGGCTCCTCGCGCATGGTTCTCGACCACGGACTTGAAGCGCGCGAGGTCGTCCTCCATCTCGCCCTTCGGGTCGCGCCCGAGCGCGCGTGCGACCGCTTGCCCGACGGCGCCCGCGATGGGGATGTAGCAGAGCGTCACCTCGACGCGCGTACCGTCGCCCTCGGGCTTGAAACGCACGCTTCCGGCGTTGTCCACCTCGGAGCCGGGCAGCGAATGCCACTCCATCTCGCGGCTCGCCTCGGAGACGTGCGTTTGCGAATCCCATTCGACCGGCACGTTCGCCGGCCCGTCGACCACCCAGTGCTGGCGGTTGCCGCCGAGGGGACGCACCTCGCGCACGTGCGACATCCACTGCGGGAAGCTCTCGACGCGCCAGTCGCGGAACACGTGGTCCACGGGCGCGTCCACATGGATGGTCTTGCGGATCACGACGCCCCGGCGACGCGAGCCGGCGCCGACGAGGCTCTTCAGGTCCCGGTTCGCCGCCGCACGCGCGACCAGGCCGCTACCGACCGCGCCGAGCGCGAGCCCGCGCATGCCGCCGCGAATCCATCCGGCGACCGTGAGTCCCATGCCGATCGCCCCGGCGAGCGAGCGCCACGCGGGCGACCAGCGGTCCTGCGCGAGCTCGATGTGCGGGCCTTCGCGTGGTTCGCCGCCCTGCAGCGAGGAGACGCCGTCGGGCGTCTCGTACGCGACGATGCGGCTCGCGACGGACTTCACGCCGCGCACGCGCTTCGCGCAGCGTGCGATGCGATCGACCTCGTCCGCGAGCGCCTCGCCGGAAAGGGTGGCGTGGCCCTCGACCACGCTGACCGCGACCGCCCTCGAGCGACTCGTCACGCGGCCGATCGCGGCCCGGATGCGTTCGGCGAGCGCCTCGTCGGCGATCGGCTCGCCGGGATGGCGCAGCCGCTCGCGGATCGAGGCGACGAAGCCCTGCGCGCGCTGCCTCGCCTCGCTCACGACGAGGTCGCGGCCGCGCTCGACCTTGCGCGTCATGCCGCGGTACCGATCCTCGAGGCGCGCGCGCCGCGTGCGTCCGAGCTGCGGATCCGAAAGATACATGGCGAGCGCGCCGAGGCCGAGCCCGCCGAGGATCGCGAGGCCGGAGGGCCGCGAGCGCGATCTGCCCTGTCGTTGCGTTGCCATGGCCGTCCCTCGTTGGGGTTCCGAGGTACGACTCCGCGCGCGGCCGGCCGGTTCTGGGCCTAGGTGACGTCCACTTGGCGCGGGCCGATCACGCGCCGCTGCCAGTCGTAGATGCGATCGCGCCAGCCGTCGATCCGGTAGCCTTGCGCGGCGGCCTTCGCCTCCGTCGCCGCGTCGTCGTACGGCACGCGCCGGAAGACGCACGCGAGGCGCTCGCTGTCGAAGATCGCGAGCTCGGCGTATTTTTGCGACCGCTTGCGCGACGCATCGACCGAGCCCGGATTGACGAAATGGATGCGGTCCGGGCGAAGCGCCACGGCGGGCGCGTGGACGTCGATCTCGCGCACCGATTGCCCGTCGGTCTCGTAGACGCGCTGCTCGTGCGTGTGGCCGAAGAAGCACACGCTCGCGCCCGGAAAATCCTCGCGCAGGTACGCCGCGTTCTGCAGGATGTGGCGTGGCTGCGTCATGTATTGCTGCACGTCGCGGACGCCGCCGTGCACGAGCACCACGCGGTCCTCGATGCGCCGATGCGCCGGGAGCGACTGGAGCTCGCGCACCGCCGCGGGCGAGAGCGCCCGCCGCGTACGCTTGAGCGAATGCATGGCCTTGTTGGAGCAGCGCTCGAAGCCCAGGAGCCCGGTGCCGATGAGGTCGTGGTTGCCGGCGATGCACAGCGCGCCGCACTGCGTGAGCATCTCGACGCACTCGTTGCCGTCGGCGTTGTAGCCGACGAGATCTCCCACGCACAGGATCGCGTCGACGGAGTGCTCGCCGAGCGCCGCGAGGGCGGCTTCGAGCGCCTCGCGGTTGCCGTGGATGTCGCCTAGGACGCCGTAGAGAGCCATTGCCGCACCAGTCCGACGAGCCATGCCGAGCCGCGGTTCGCGCGCCGCAGCATGCGCTGGGCCCAGAAGCGCAGCCACGGCCCAGGGTCGCGCAGCGCGAACACGTTGCAGACGTTGCGCGAAAGGACGATCGAGGCGAGCCAGCGCGCGGTGGAAAGCTCGCCGCGCGAGCGCAGCACGCGATAGGCGCGGAAATCCGCCTCGAGCGAGATCCAGCGGAACGTGGTGCGTGCGCGCATCGGCTCGGGCCTCCTCTGGTAGACGAGGTAGTTGTAGGCGACGCGCATGAGGTTCACGCCGTTCCACGCGCCGAGGTAGTGCCACAGGTTGTAGCGCGCGTTGATCTCGAGCAGCAGCCAGCGGCCGTCGCGCGGATCGCGCTTGAAGTCCATCTTGAAGGGTCCGCGCAGCGGAAGCTTCGCGGCGACCTCGCGCCCGAGCGCCTCGAGCGCCGCCTCCTCGACGAGCTCGATGAACGCGCTCTCGCCCGTGAGCGGCGGGTCGGTGCGCAGCTTCCGGCCCACGAAGCTCGCGAGCACCGCGCCTTTCTCCTCGGCGAATCCGTGGAAGGACCACAGCTCGCGATCGTTCCCCGGGATGTATTCCTGGAACTGGAGCTCGTCGCGGAAAAGCGCGACGGCGGGGTCGGCCATCGCCTGCTCGCCGTTCGCGAAGATGCGGGCTTTCGCGCCGCCCGTGAAAAGGCGCCCCTGCAGCTGCGAATCGTGCCAATCCACCTTGGTCTTGGGCTTGACGAGGATTTCCCGCGCGGCATCCGCGAGCGCGAGCTCGCCGGTTGCATCCCAATGGAACTCGCGCGGCACCGGCAGCCCGCACCTCGCGGCGAGCGCCTGGAAGCGCGCCTTGTCGAGAAGCGAGTCGGCGACCTCCACATCGTTGAGGAGCAGCAGGAAGTGGCGCGAGAGGCGCGCACGGTGGGCATAGATCAACTTCAGCCCGTCGTCGCTTCCGCACATGAGCGGCACGCGGCGGCCGGCGCATTCGCGCAGCCGCTCGCCGATCGCGATGAGGCGGTTCACGGCGCGCGGATGCTCGAGCGGCGGCAACACCGCGGTCGCGCGGCAATACCGCGAGGCGAATGCGGGCTCCGAGGGGTCCGAGGAGGCGACCACGACCGGAATGCCGGCAAGGCCGAGCGTGCGCACGAGGTTCACGCCGCCGAGCAGCAGCACCGGCACCGTGCCGCGCTCGAACGGCAGGTCGGAAGGAAGGCGGGAGGTAGCCATGGAGCGAAAGCGGCTGTAGGACGTTTCGCTACTCTAGATGGATGCGAATACGGTTCCGTGGCGCGGCGCGGGCAAGCCGTGCTCCATCCGGACCAAGCCGCCAGCCATTACCGGAAAGACGCGGTTTGTAGCCTGCATCCATCGAGTCCCTGGAGAAGTCCATGCTCGTCGCGATCCACCAGCCGAATTTCCTGCCCTGGCTGGGCTATTTCGACCGGATGGTGCACGCCGACCTCTTCGTCCTGCTCGACCACGTCCAGTTCGAGCGGCGCAACTACCAGAACCGCACGCTCATCCGCCTGGAGGACGAGGCGCGCTGGCTCACGGTGCCGGTGGTGCAGCTGTCCCAGAAGGAGAAGATCGTCGACAAGCGCGTCGACAATCCGCCGTTCGAGATGGAGCGCTGGTGGGGACCGAACGCGTTCAACACCCTGCGCTATGCCTATCGCAAAGCGCCGCACTTCGAGCTTTATGCGCCGCGGCTCAAGCAGATCCTCGAGACCCGTTGGGAAAAGCTGCTGGACCTCAACATCGCGGCCCTCGAATTCGCGCGCGAGGCGCTCGGCATCCGCACCCCGATGCTGCGCAGCTCCACGCTCGACGTCGAAGGCCAGCGCTCGGAGCTGCTGCTCGACATCTGCCGCAAGGTCGGCGCGAGCGCGTTCCTCGGCGGCATGGGCGGCTCGCGCGCATACCTGGACAACGAGGCGTTCGCGGCCGCGAACATGGGGGTCGTCTGGCAGGACTTCCGCCATCCCCAATACCCCCAATGCGGAGACGCGCCCTTCAGCGCCGGCCTCTCGGTGCTCGACGTGCTCTTCAACTGCGGCGAAGCGAGCCGCGAGATGGTCTGGCCTTCCCCGGTGGCGAACGATGCGCTCCTTGCAGCCTGAGCACGCCGCGCGCTGGTACGAGGACAAGGTCCGGCGGTTCGGCTTCGACCATCGCGGCCTGGGCTTCCGCAACAAGTCCTCGCAGGACAAGCGCTTCGAGGCGCTGCTCTCGCTGGGCGATTTCGCGGGGCGGCGCGTGCTCGACGTGGGCTGCGGCTTCGGCGATTTCCTCGCGTTCCTCGTGGAGCGCGACGTCCATCCGCTCTACACCGGGCTCGACGTGTGCGAGCCGATGATCGAACGCTGCGAGGAACGCTTCCCGGCCGGCGCGGGCAGGTTCCTCGCGGGCGACGTGCTCGACCATGAGCCCGACCAGCCGTACGACTACGTGGTGGCGAGCGGGCTCTTCGGCCTGGACTCGCCCGGCGTGCGCGAGCGCATCGTGCCCACGCTCGAGCGCATGTTCGCGTGGTCGCGCATCGGGCTCGCGGTGAATTTCCTGAGCGCGCGCTACGACCGGCAAGTGGACGGCCGCATCTACGTGGAGCCCGCCAAGGCGATCGAGGCGGCGTTCGCGCTCACACCCGCGGTGCGCCTCGAGCACAACTACCTTCCGAACGACTTCACGATGTATCTCTACAAGACGCCGGCGTGGACCGGCCGGGAAGCGAGGACGACATGAAGAGGGCCTGCGAGACCGAGGTGCGGCCGGCCGGCCAATCCTTCCCGCATCGCTACGCCGGAAAGACGGTCGTCGCCATCGGCGCGCATCCCGACGATCTCGAGATCGGCATCGGCGGTACGCTCGCGAAGCTCCAGCTGCACGGCGCCCGGGTGGTGATGGTGGTGGTCTCGATTCCCAAGGACCACGAGGTGCGGCTCGCCGAAGCGAAGCGCGGCGCGAAGATCCTCGGCTGCGAGCTGAAGCTCCTGGTCGACGACGGGCCGAAGCGCATCGAGGACCTGAAGACCTGCGAGCTGGTCGGCCTGCTCGACGGCGTGGTGCGCGACTACGAGCCCGCGGCCCTCCTCACGCACAGCAACGTGGACTTCCACAACGACCACCTGCTGGTCTACAACGCGTGCCTTCCGACGCAGCGGCTCGCGTACTTCGATTTCTTCTCGTACCACCCGACCAATTGCCGCCCGGTGCCGATCCACTTCCACCCGCGCGCCTACGTCGACGTGACCGACACGATCGACGCGAAGATGCACGCGATCACCGCGCACGCGAGCCAGTTCAGCGGGCGCGGCCTCGACACCGAGATGTACCGCGAGCATGCGCACGTGCAGGGACGCATCATCGGCGTGCCCTATGCCGAGGGCCTCGACGTGGTGAGGTTGCTGCTCAACTAACGTCGCTCCCGCGCAGGCGGGAATCCGCCGCTTCATCGTCATTCCCGCGCAGCCGGGAATCCGCCGCTTCATCGCCATTCCCGCGCAGGCGGGAATCCGCCGTTCGCTCCCCGATTCGCGCCGTACATCGGCGCTGTGGCCTGGCGCAAGCCGCGGGCGGTATCATTTCCCGCCCATGGAAGCCCTCCTGGACGGCCCCCGATCCCCGCGCCCCGCGCGCGGCTTCACGCTCATCGAGATCGTGGTGGTGCTGTTCATCCTCGGCGTGGCGATCGCCATGGCGGTGGCGCTCACCAATGCGCTCACCGCCTCCCAGCGGCTTTCGACCACCACGACGCGCATGCAGACGGTGGATGCGGCGATCGTGCAGTTCGTGATGCAGCAGAAGCGGCTGCCTTGTCCGGCGGACGGGACGCAGGCTTCGACCAACGCGAATGCCGGCATCGAAGGCAATAGAAATTCCGCGGGTTGCACGACAAACGAGGCTGGCGGTGTCGTCCCGTGGCGCGCGCTCGGACTCAGCGAGCAGGATGCGACCGATGGATGGAACCGTCGCCTCACCTATCGCATCCAGACCGGCCTTGCCGCCGACAACGCGCTCGACATGTCGTGGTGCGACCCCGCGGGTAGCGGCGGACTCAATGGCGGCGTCTGCAACAACGCATGCACAGCGGCAAGCCTCGCCAACTGCACGCCGCCATCCACCTACCTGCAGAACAAGGGACTCCAGGTCAGGAATGTGGCCGGGACCACCGTGATGGATCCGGCTACGGCGCCGTACACGGGTGCGGCCTACGTCGTCATCAGCGCGGGGTCCACCGGAGGCGGCGCATACCTCTCGAGCGGCCAGCTTTCCACGAGCACCACGACGGACGGAACCCAGGAGGCCAAGAACTACGCGAGCGCCGCTTATGTCGCGGGCACCAGCTACTACGTCGACGATTCCATCTCGGACGCGGCCGGGACCACTCACTTCGACGACATCGTTTCGCGCCCGGCGCTCCTCACGGTGATCAACAAGGCGGGGCTCGGCCCGCGCTCGCACTCCTGAGATGAAGCGGCCGCAACGGGGCGCAGGCGGCATCTTCGTCTTCATCCTGCTGCTCCTGGCGATGGTCTTCATCGCCGCCATGTTCACGCTCTCGAACACGTCGAGCAGCGTGGACCTGCGGAAGCAGACTGCGACGAGCCTCGCGAACGCGGCCGCCGCGCTCGAGCAGTTCGCGAGCCAGTCGGGGCGCCTGCCGTGTCCCGCGGATCCCACGCTGGATACCGGGCTCGCGGTGCCGAACAACGCGTCGGTGAACTGCACGAATCCGACGGGCACGCTGCCGTGGGCAACCATCGGCATGCGGCGCGACGACGCGATCGACGCGTGGGGCTGGAAGATCGGATATCGCGTCTACAGCGGCAACGGCGGCATGACGCAGGCGAACGGCGCCAGCATGGTGAACTGCGACACGGTGCAGGCGCTCAATCCCGTCGGTCTCGATGGAAACGGCCTGTGCCAGGTCGTCGCCGGCCGTCACGATACGCCGGATACCACCTTCGTGGCGGGCAAAGGCCTTTCGGTCAACGATTTCGGCACGACCTACGACGGCACAAACGCGACGGGAGGCGCGGCCTACGTGCTCATCAGCTTCGGGCCGAGCGGCTTCGGCGCCTACACGGAATCGGGGACGCAGAACCCGAACTCACCGACGTCGAACGACGAGAAGAACAACCTCAAGGCGACCGGCCCCTTCGTGCTCGAGGCGGCCTCGGCGCCCACCGTGCCGCCGAGCGACAGCACCCATTACGACGACATTCTCTTCTATCGCACGATCACCGGGCTCGCCAGGAATGCCAATCTCGCCGCTCGCGACTGGCCCGACGACAACGTGACTTCGAGCAACGCGTTCAACCAAGGTGCTGTTTCCGCGGCTCTTGGTGGGACGGACCCGCGCAACAACGGCGGCAACACCGGCCAGACCAGCCTGTCGTTCGCGTTTGCGACGGTCACAGGATTCGATTCGAGCGGCAACCAGGCGATCTCCTTCACCAACGGAAGCAGCGGCGCGTCGGACGCGATCGGGGTCGCGTCGCCCAGCGGAGGCGGTGGAAACGACCTCAGCAGCACCGGGGGCGAGGGCCTGCGCTTCGACTTCGCCGGCGCGGTCCAGCAGCAGCTCTCCGTTTCCCTCGCGAACTTCACGTTCTTCGACAGCGCGGAGGTCAAGTTCTACGAGGTCGACCGCGCGACTAATGTCGCCACGCTGGTCGATACGGTCGACAAGATCGGCTGCACCTTCTCGGGCGGCTCGGCGAGTTTCACCATCGATGCCGGTACGACGTTCAACCGCGCGGAGATCCGGCCGATCCCCAATTTCTTCGGGTCCGCGTCGGCGTTCCGCGTGGAAGAGGTTCGCACCTGCATTGCCGGCGTTACCTGCCAGACGAATCTCTTCTCATCCGGCGCGCAGTGCTGACCGGGCCGGTGACCGTCGAGGCGATGCGAGAAGCGATTGCAGGTGTAAGCGTGACCCCGCGGATCGTGTGACCTGCGTCATACGTCGCCCTCCCGGCGCACCGTATCCTCGCGCCATCCCGACCACCGGCGAAGACGCTCGCCCCCGAGAATGCCCACCTCGCCGTCGAGCACGGCCGCAATGCGCGTCATCGTGCGGGTCGCCATCGTCGCGGTCACGATCGGGCTCTTCGTGCTGTCCTCGATGCACGCGATGCTCGGCCATCGCGACATCGCGGTGCTCTGCGCGCTCGCGACGCCGCTCGGGATCTCGGCGTGGGGATTCGCGCGCGCCGGCCACGACGAGCCGGCCATCATGCTGGTTTCGGGCGTGCTGCTCACGGTGGTCACGCTCATCCTCATGCTCAATCCGCTGGGCGTGCACGACGTCTCGATCGTCGCCTACGGCGGCATCGTGCTGATCGCGGCGTTGCTCCTCTCGCGCCGCAACTTCGTCGCGATCACCGCGATCACGGTGGCCGCGGCCGGCACCGTCTTCGCCCTCGACATGACGGGCCACACGCAGAGCGTCGTGCGCCGTGCCTCGGAGTGGTCGCAGCTCGCGGTCTTCGTGGTGCTCACCGCGATCTTCGCCGTCATCGCGCGCGTGGCTTCCGAGACGCTCTTCGGAACCCTCGGAGCCGCGCATCGCGCCGCGGTGGGCGATTCCCTCACGGGACTCGCGAACCGGCCGGGTTTCGAGGCGACCGCGAGGCGCGTCCTCAAGAGGGCGGCGTCGGGCGGCGGGACCTGCGTCTTGCTGCTGGTCCACCTCGAAGGGTTCCGGCGCCTGCGCGTGATGGTGGGACGCGATGCGAGCGACCGGATGGTCGCCGAGGCCGCGCGGCGCATGGTATCCGTCGTGGGCGACGAGCTCGTCGGGCGCGTGTCGGATGCGGAGTTCGCGATCCTCGCGCGCGATCTGCCCGAGGATGGCGGTGCGGAGGCGCTCGCGGGGCGGGTCGGACACGCCCTGGACTTCGAATTTTCGGGCGCCGCGGTGCGCTCGACGGTCGGCTTCTCGCGCTTCCCGCGCGATGCGGACCAGCTCGAGGCGCTGCTGCTCGCCGCCGAAGCCTCGCTCCTGGGCGCGCAGCCCGCCGAGCGGACCTGAGGCTCCTCGCGAGGGGAAGGCGCGAGTAGCGGCGCGTATAATGCGCAGCGAAGGCAAGTCCAGCAACCCCTCAGGAGTTCCCATGAAGAAGCCCATGCGCGTCGCCGTCACCGGCGCCGCCGGCCAGATCGGCTACAGCCTGTTGTTCCGCATCGCGAGCGGCGACATGCTCGGCAAGGACCAGCCCGTCATCCTCCAGTTGCTCGAGATTCCGGACGACAAGGCGCAGAAGGCGCTCAAGGGCGTGATGATGGAGCTCGACGATTGCGCGTTCCCGCTGCTGCAGTCGATGGTGCCGGCCGCCGATCCGAAGGTCGCCTTTCGCGACGCGGACATCGCGCTCCTCGTGGGTGCGCGTCCGCGCGGTCCCGGCATGGAGCGCAAGGACCTGCTGGAAGCGAACGGCGCCATCTTCGTTCCGCAGGGAAAGGCCCTGAACGAGGTGGCTTCGCGCGACGTGAAGGTGCTGGTCGTGGGCAATCCCGCGAACACCAACGCGCTCATCGCGATGAAGAACGCGCCGTCGCTCAAGCCGCAGCAGTTCACCGCGATGATGCGGCTCGACCACAACCGCGCGCTCACGCAGGTCGCGCAGAAGACCGCGAAGCCGGTGACGTCGGTGAAGCACATGACGATCTGGGGCAACCACTCGGCCACGCAGTATCCCGACGCCTACAACGCGCAGGTCGAGGGCCGGTCCGCCGCTCAGGCGATCCTCGACGACGCCTGGATCCAGAACACCTTCATCCCGACCGTGCAGAAGCGCGGCGCGGCGATCATCGAGGCGCGCGGGCTTTCGTCGGCCGCATCCGCCGCGAACGCCGCGATCGATCACATCCGCGACTGGGTGCACGGCACGCCCGCCGACGACTGGGTCTCCATGGGCGTTCCCGCCGATGGCAGCTATGGCATCGCCGAGGGCGTGATGTTCGGCTATCCGGTGAAATGCTCCGGCGGCAAGTACGAGGTGGTGAAGGGCCTGCAGCACAACGACTTCGCCAAGGGCAAGATCGCCGGCACTCACAAGGAGCTGCTCGAGGAGCGCTCCGCCATCGAGCACCTGCTGAAGGGCTGATCCAAAAAGGGGACAGACCCCTTTTCCCTTAGGCGGAACGGCGTTCGCTCTATCGGAAAACGGGGTCTGTCCCCTTTTGACCTTCGGTCAACGAAAGTGGTCCAATGGTCGTTGAGGGGCTTCCGTCCCCAGGAGGTCGCGCCATGAAGATGCTGCTTGCACTCTCCGTTTCCGCCGCCGTGCTGGGCGCCTGCGCCGATACGGGCGACACGCAGTACGCCCAGAACGATTGCAAGGTGGCGCCGGTCGTCACGACGACCGATTCCAGCCTGCGCAAGGACCAGCAGATCACGGATCTGGATCGCCGCTACGCCGAGATGCAATTGGCGACGTCGAACTATCGCCTGCGCCAGCTGCAGCGCAATCCCGGGTACTCGCAGAACAACATCGAGCAGAGCCTCGCTGACTGCGCTAGTAAGTAGTCTCTTCGGCGAGGCTCTCGGTGATCGCCGGCTCCTGCGGCGCGGGGAGCTCGCGCACCTGCGAGAGCGGCGACAGCCACGCCACCAGCGGCGCGAGGAAGAGCGCGCACCCGCCCACGATCGCCATCGCCGCGCGCAGGCCCAGGTGGTCCGCGATCCATCCGCCGGCCACCCCTCCCAGCGGCGCCATCGAGATCGTGAGTGAGATCATGGTCGCGGTCACGCGTCCCAGCAGGTGGTCGGGCGTCGCCGCCTGTCGCAGCGACAGGTAGTTGATGAAGAACACCATCGCGGTGAGGTCCAGGAGGAAGAGCCCGCCGCCGAAGAGGACCGAGGCGAGCCACGCCGGTCCCATCGCGCTCGCCACGGTGAGCCATGCCGCGCCCGTTCCCCCGAGCCCCGCGAGCATGGTTCGTCCCATCCCGTAGCGGCGGTTGAGCCGCTCGGTGAGGTGGGCCGCGGCGAGCGAGCCGATGCCGCCCGCCATGAAGAGCAGCCCCACGTGCCCGGCGGAAAACCCGAGCGCGCGCGCGCCGAAGAGCACGACGGTCGCGACGAACGCGTGGCGCAGCACCTGCCAGATCCCGGTCGACCACACGAGCGCGCGCAGCGTCGGATTGCGCCATACCGCGCGCAACCCTTCGCCGATCTCGCGGGTCACGGACCGCGCGCGCGCCTTGGGCATGTCGGAGGCGCGCGGCGGAATCCCGCGCAGCATCGCCGCGGAGACGAAGAACCCGGTCGCGTCGAGCAGGATCGCGAATGGCGCGGTGAGCCACTGGATGAGCGCGCCCGCGATGCCGGGGCCGAGGAGCTGCGCGGCCGAATCGGCGATGCCGATCTTCGCGTTCGCCTCGACCAGGTGCGAGCGGCCCACGCGCTCGGTCATGAACACCTGGTAGGCGGGCCAGCCGATGATGCCGCCCAGGCCGACGAGGAAGTTCACGGCGTAGAGAACCGGCATCGTGAGCGCGCCGAACCAGGCGCAGGCCGGGATCGCGGCGAGCGCGAGGCCGCGGCCCACGTCCATCGCGACGATCACGGGAAGCTTGCGCGCCCGGTCCACCAGCACGCCCGCGAAAAGGCCGAAGATCGGATAGGGCAGCGCGCCCATCGCGGTGAGGACGCCCACCTGGAACGGCGTCGCGTGGAGCAGCAGCGCCGCGGTGAGCGGCAGCGCGAGGAAGGTGACCTGGCCGCCGAAGTGCGTGATCGTGAGCGATCCCCACAGCTTCGCGAAGTCCGGATTGCGCCAGATTCCGGTGAGCCAGCGGGCGGGCAGGAGGCGTGCGGCGAGGGGCAGGGAACGCGGGCGCAAGCGGCGAATTATACGGGAGGCGCGCAGTCGGAGCCTTTGCTACACTCCGCGCACCAAGCCACCGTACGCCTCACCGGGAAGATCCATGTTCGGCCGCCTGCTTCCGAAGGAAGGTCGCTTCTTCGACCTCTTCAACGCCCACGCCGCGCAGATCGTGCGCGCCGCCCGCGAGCTCACGGGCCTCATGCAGAACTACGACACGCGCGACGAGCGCGAGCAGCACATGCGCGTGATCGACGATGCCGAGCACGCCGCCGACCGCATCACCGCCGAGGCGATCCGGCTCCTGCACAAGACGTTCATCACGCCGCTCGACCGCGACCACATCCACCAGCTCGTGAACGCGATGGACGACATCTGCGACCTGATCCAGGACTCGACGCAGGTGATGAGCCTGTACGACCTGAGGTCGATCACGCCGGAGACCGCGCGCCTCGCCGACATCGCGGTGAAGTGCTGCGAGCGCGTGAAGGACGTGGTCGAGCTGGTCGGCAAGCAGGACGGCAACTTCGAGGCGATCCTGCGCACCTGCGAGGAGATCGATCGCCTCGAGAGCGACGCCGACCGCGTGATGCGCTCGGGGATGTCCAAGCTTTTCCGCGAGGAGCAGGACGTGCGCGAGATCATCAAGATGAAGGAGGTGTACCAGCTGCTCGAGGCCGTGACCGACCGCTGCCTCGACGTGGCGAACCTCGCCGAAGGCATCTCGCTCGAGAACAGCTAGCCGGCGCCGATTGCCATGACCGGAATGGAGATCGGCTTCGGGACGCTGGTGTTCCTCGTGGGCCTCGCGCTCGCGTTCAACTTCCTGAACGGCCTGCACGATGCGGCCAACTCCATCGCGACGGTGGTCTCCACCGGGGTGCTGAAGCCGCACCAGGCGGTGATCATGGCGGGCTTCTTCAACTTCGTCGCGCTCGCCATCTTCCACCTCAAGGTGGCGGCGACCGTCGGCAAGGGCATCGTCGACGTGCAGGTGGTCGACCAGTACGTGATCTTCGGCGCGCTCGTCGGCGCGAGCGCCTGGAACATCATCACGTGGTGGGCGGGCCTGCCGGCTTCGTCGTCGCACGCGCTCATCGGGGGGCTCATCGGGGCGGCGGTCGCGAAGACGGGTTTCCACTCCCTGGTCGCCTCGGGAATCGGCAAGACCGTGCTCTTCATCGTGCTCTCCCCGGTGCTCGGGTTCATCCTGGGCGCGCTGCTGCTCGTGCTTGTCTCGTGGATTTTCCGGCGCTCGCCGCCCGCGCGCGTGGACCGGTGGTTCCGGCGCCTGCAGCTCGTGTCCGCCTCGCTCTACAGCCTCGGCCACGGCGGCAACGACGCACAGAAGAACATCGGCATCATCTGGTTGCTGCTGATCGCGGCGCACGTGCCGGGCGCCGAGCAAAGCCCGCCGGCGTGGGTGGTGATCTCTTGCTACCTCACGATGGGCCTCGGCACGTTCATCGGCGGATGGCGTATCGTGAAGACGCTGGGCCAGCGCATCACGAAGTTGAAGCCGGTCGGCGGATTCTGCGCCGAGACCGGCGGCGCGATCACGCTTTTCCTCGCCACGGCGCTCGGGATCCCGGTCTCCACGACGCACACGATCACGGGCGCGATCGTGGGCGTGGGCTCCACGCGCAAGGTCTCCGCCGTGCGCTGGGGCGTCGCGGGCAACATCGTGTGGGCGTGGATCTTCACCATCCCCGCCTCCGCCTTCATGGCGGGCATCGCGTGGTGGGCCGCGACGCTCGTCGCCTGAACGGAAAAAGGGGTCAGATACGTTTTCCCTTCGCCATGCCGTTCGTCGCGACGGCGTCGAAGGAAAATGTATCTGACCCCTTTTTCGGTTTACCGGTAGGTGATGGTGAGGTCGCCCACGCCGTCGACGTGGCCCTCGAGTTTGTCGCCGGATTTCACCGGTCCGACACCCGCGGGAGTGCCGGTGAAGATGAGGTCGCCGGGCTGCAGCGTGATCATGCCGGAGAGATAGGCGATCTGCTCCTGCACGTTCCAGATCTGCTGCGCGAGGTCGCCCTGCTGCTTCACCTGGCCGTTCACCTTGAGCCAGATCGCGCCCTTCGCGGGATGTCCGATCGCCGAGGCGGGCTTGAGGGCGGTGCACGGCGCCGATTCGTCGAACGCCTTGCCCATCTCCCAGGGGCGGCCCATCTTCTTCGCCTCGCCCTGCACGTCGCGGCGCGTCATGTCGAGGCCGACGCCGTAGCCCCACACGTGGTCGAGCGCCTTCTCGACGGGAATGTCCTTCCCGCCCTTGCCGATCGCGACCACCATCTCGATCTCGTGATGCACGTCCTTCGTCTTCACCGGGTAGGCGATGGCCGCGCCGTTCTGCACGATGGAGTTGGCCGGCTTCATGAAGAAGAACGGCGGCTCGCGATCCGGGTCGTGGCCCATCTCGCGCGCGTGCTCCGCATAGTTGCGGCCGACGCAGTAGATGCGGCCGACGGGAAAGCGGGCGTCGCTCCCCGCGACGGGAAGCGAGGGCCGCGGCCCCAGCTCGACCACATGTTTCACGTTCCGCACGTCGTCCGGCATCGCATCCTCCGCTGGGCTCGAATGTGGCAAACCTCGAAGTATGCCACCGCCTAGGTGCCGTAGCGAACCGGCGAGGCGAATTCGCGCAGCGCCGCGAGCGCGCTGTAGCAGGCGAGCATCGCGGTCTTCGGATTGTCGGGCGAGGGCACGCTCTCGAAGCGGATGTCGATCGTGCCGGTCGCTCCCTTGATGCGGATAAAGTGCGTGTTGAATCTGAGTGCGGGATCGGCGACGACCTTGAGGCGCGTGCGGTCGAACCCCGCCCCGGCCATCGAGAGCACCGCCGCGATGTTCACGTTTGCCGGAAAGTGCGGCACGCCCTCGCGCGCGCTTCCCTCGAACAGCGTGACCGGTCCTTCCAGCCGATCGAGGTCGATGCCCAGGCGCTCCACGTACGGGATGTCCTTCCAGGCGCGCGCGGGTTTGGTGACCGCGATGCTCACTTCCTCCACGCCGGCCGCGCAGGCCGCCTTCAACGCATCCAGCCCGCCGATTCCGCCCGAGGGAACGTAGAGCAGGGCGCGATGGCGCGCGGCAGCCGCCTCGAGCCGCGCACGCAGCGCCTCGTCGGCAAGGGCGCCGCCGGAAAGCACGATCACCGCGATGCCGCTCTCGAGGAACGCCTGCGCGTGCTCGCGCACCGCGTCGTGCGAGGCGGCCTCGACGACCACGTCCGGGCGGGCGGCGAGCAGCGCTTCGCGGCCGACCGCGTACGGCACGGCGAACTCGCGGGCGAGCGCCGCGCCGCGCGAGGCGGGGCCGCGGCCGGCGATGCCGACGACGCGCGCCTCGCCCATGCGCCCGTCGCGGATGTGCTCGAGGAAAAGGCGGGCGATCACGCCGCCGCCGAGGAGGCCTACGCGCATCATCGGTTCCACGGAGAGGAATCGGACCGAAGATTCTGCCATGCGTTGTCTCCGCGCGCCGCACTGGCTTACCATGCGGGCTCGGCCCGATCGGAGGATTCCCATGCATCGCATCGTCGCGTGTATCGTCGCCTGCATCGCCCTCGTCTCCGGCTCCGCCTTCGGCGCGTATCCGGAGCGCCCCGTGAAGCTCATCGTGCCGTGGGGCGCGGGCGGCGACACCGACGTCATTTACCGGGCGTTGCTGCCGTTCTTCCAGAAGCACCTGGGCGGCACCGTCATCATCGCGAATATCGGCGGCGCCTCGGGCACCAAGGGCGCGAAGGAGGCGAAGGACTCTCCGCCCGACGGCTACACCATCTTCGCCGTGCACGACTCGATCCACTCCACCTACTGGACCGGCGTGGCGGACGTGGACTGGACCGACTTCGAGCCGATCTGCCTCGTCTCCTCGACGCCCTCGATCCTCACCGCTTCGCCCAAGGCACCGTGGAAGGACGTGAAGTCGATGATCGCCGACGCGAAGAAGCGCCCGGGACAGATCACCGTCGCGGCGACGCTCGGCTCCACCAGCCACTTCTTCCCGGCATTGATCGAGAAGGCGACGGGCATCAAGTTCAAGTACGTGCCGTACGAAGGCACCGCCGACCGCATGAACGCCCTCCTCGGAAGCCATGTCGACCTGGGCGAGTCGAACCTCACGCAGAAGGGCAAGGCCGACGCCGGCCACATCCGCTTCCTCGCGATCGCCACCGAGCAGCGCGCTCCGGAGATTCCGAACGTGCCCACGCTCAAGGAGGAGGGTGTCGACGTCGAGTACGCGGTGAATCGCGGGCTCCTCGCGCCGAAGGGCACGCCCGCGCCGGTGCTCGCGAAACTGCGCTCGGCGTGCGGCGCGGCGGTGAACGAGGCGGGATTCGCGAAGGCGATGAAGCTGCAGGGCACCAACGTGCACTACCTCAACGCCGAGCAGTACACCGATTTCCTCAAGAAGAACGACAAGCTGAACCACGACCTCGCGCAGAGCCTGGGACTGCTCAAGCGCTGAGCGGGACGAGCGCGCCGCCATGGGACGCGACGGTATCGCAGGCCTCGTCGTCTTGGTCGTGAGCGTGGTGCTCTTCGGGCTCACGTTCCGCATCCAGTCGAACCCGCTGGTGCCGGTGAGCCCGGCGTTCTACCCGCGCCTCGTGCTGGGCGCGACCGCGGTGCTGAGCGCGCTCATGGTGGCGATCGACCTCGTCAAGCGCCGCCGCGCGGGGCCGACGCCCGCGCCGGCGAAGGCCGCCGCCGCGAAGCCGCGCTACGACATGGTCGTGATCCTCTTCGCGATCTTCGCCGTGTACGTGCTGGTGCTGCCCTACCTCGGCTTTCGCATCGGCACCGCAGCGTTCCTCGCCGTGATGCAATACGCCATGGCCCGGCCGCGGAGCCTCCGCGCGTGGATCGTGCTTGCGCTGGTCGCCCTCGTCGCGACCGCGGCGACGCACGCGATGTTCGAGACCTACCTGCAGGTGCTGCTGCCGCGCGGCCGCTGGACGGATTTCTAGCGATGTTCGAGCTCCTCGGCGGCGCGCTCATCCACATCCTGCAGGTGAAGTACCTGCTGCCGCTCTTCCTCGGCACGCTCGCGGGCGTGATCGGCGGTGCGCTCCCGGGCGTCACGATCACGATGACGATCATCGTGGCGCTGCCGTTCACCTTCGGCCTCGATCCGCTGCAGGGGCTCGCCGCGATGGCCGGCCTCTACGTGGGCGGCTCCGCGGGCGGCCTCGTCACCGCCGTGCTGCTCGGCATTCCCGGCACGCCCTCGACGGTGGCGACCACGTTCGACGGGTATCCCATGGGACGCAAGGAGCCCGGGCGCGCGCTCTGGCTCGGCATCTGGGGCTCGTTCTTCGGCGGCATGCTGGGCGGCGTCTTCCTCATCTTCACCACCAAGCCGCTCGCCGAGTTCGCGCTCGCCTTCGGGCCGTGGGAGTACTTCTCGCTCTTCGTTCTCGCGCTCTCGATGGTGGCGGGGCTGGTCGAGGCCTCGCTCGTGAAGGCGCTCGTCTCGGGGTTCATCGGCCTCATCGTCACCGTGCTCGGCAACGACCCGATGCTGGGCGGTCCGCGCCTCACGCTCGGCATCCCGTTCCTCGAGGGCGGGATCCCGTTCCTGCCGGTGCTGATCGGCGTCTTCGCCTTCGCGCAGATCATGTCGGAAGTGGAGAAATCCGGCGGCGCGGGATCGATGGCCCCGCCCGTGGCGAACGCCGGGAGCCTCAAGGTCTCGCAGCTCAAGGTGATCTGGGAGATCCTGTCGCGGCCGTTCCTGCTCATCTGGTCCGCGATCATCGGCGTCTGGATCGGCGTGCTGCCCGCGATCGGCGGAAGCGCCGCGAACATCATGGCCTACGACCAGGCGAAGAAGTTCTCCAAGCATCCGGAGAAGTTCGGCACCGGCATTCCCGAGGGCATCATCGCCTCCGAGGCCGGCAACAACGCCAACGTCGGCGGCTCGCTGGTGACGATCATGGCGTTCGGCATCCCGGGCGACGCCGTGACCGCGGTGATGCTCGGCGCGATGACGATCCATGGCATCCAATCGGGGCCGCTCTTCATCCAGCAGCACCCGGACATCGCCTACGGCATCTTCGCCGCGTACATCGTCGCGCACCCGATCATGGTGCTGATCCTGGGGCTGGGCGCGCGCTTCGCGATGCGCATCATGACGATCCCGAAGTCGACGCTCTTCCCGATTGTGCTGGTGCTGTGCGTGATCGGCGCCTTCGCGCTCGACAACTCGATGGACACGGTGTACGTGCTGCTCGCCTTCGGCGTGATCGGCTACCTCATGGTGAAGGCGGGATTCCCGCTGGCGCCCTTCATCCTCGGCGCGATCCTGGGCGACCAGATCGAGATCAACCTCATCCGCTCCATCATGACCGACCCCAACCCGATGCTCTTCATCACGCGGCCGATCTCGGGCGGCCTGCTGCTCGCGTCGGTGGCCTCGGTGGTGTTCTCGCTCTGGCAGCACCGGCGCACGCAGCGCCGCATGGCGGCCGCCGCGGCCGCGCCGAGCGACGAGGACATCGCGGATTTCTGAGAAAAGGGGTCAGATTACTTTTCCGGATCGTTTGCTCCCAACGGCAACGGAAAAGTAATCTGACCCCTTTTCTTATCTGCCGAGCACCTTCGCGCGCCGCTCCAAACTCTCCTTCGGCCAGATGTCGCTCGACTTGTAGTACTCGGCCACGGCGGGAACGTCGGGCGGCAGGACCACCCACGGCTGCTTGGTCGAGGTGAAGATGTGGATGTCGGGCGGGAAGGCGTCGGGATTGTCGAGCGTCCCCACGCGGATGAAGCGGATGGCGTCGCCGGCGCCGCCGTAGTTGCTCCAGAGCGCGATGCGGCACTTCGGGCAGCGCGCGATCTTCTGGCCCTTGCCGCTGTTGGACGGCGTGTGCACGATCTCCGGCTCGCCGTGCAGGAGCTCGACGCGGTCCGATTCGAACAAGGCGTTCAGCGCGAACGAGGCGCCGGTCTCGCGCTGGCACCAGCGGCAATGGCAGCAGTGCACGAACATCGGCCGCGAGGCGAGCCGGTAGCGCACCTCGCGGCAGTCGCAGCCGCCCTCGAACGTGCCGTCGTCCGCCACGACGCGCGTGCTAGGCCGTCACTGCGGACGCGGGGCTCTGCGCCACGAGATCGCGCAGCACGTAGGAGAGGATCCCGCCGTGCAGGTAGTAGTCCACTTCCACGGGCGTGTCGATGCGCAGCAGCAGCGTCGCCTCCTTCTTCGAGCCGTCCTTGCGATGGATGGTGAGCTTCACGTCCATCTGCGGGTGCAGGCCGTTCTCCAGCCCGGTGATGTCGTACGTCTCCTCACCGGTGATGCCGAGGCTTTCCACCGAGTCGGACCCCTTGAATTGCAGCGGCAGCACTCCCATGCCGACGAGGTTCGAACGGTGGATGCGCTCGAAGCTGCGCACCACGACTGCCTTCACGCCGAGGAGCTGCGTGCCTTTCGCGGCCCAGTCGCGCGAGGAGCCGGTGCCGTACTCCTCGCCGCCGAAGACCACGGTGGGCGTCTTCTGCGCGATGTACTTCATCGCCGCGTCGTAGATCGGCATCTGCTCGCCCGAAGGCTGGAAGAGCGTGACGCCGCCCTCGAGGCGCGTGCCGTCCGGACGCTGCGGGATCATCAGGTTCTTGATGCGCACGTTCGCGAACGTGCCGCGCATCATCACCTCGTGGTTTCCGCGCCGGGCGCCGTAGCTGTTGAAATCCACCTTCTGCACGCCGTGGGAGAGCAGGTACTTGCCGGCAGGCGAGGTGTCCTTGATCGAGCCCGCGGGCGAGATATGGTCGGTGGTGACCGAGTCGCCGAAGACGCCGAGCGCGCGCGCGCCCTTCACGTCGTGCGCCTTGCCCGCGTGCATCCCGAAGCCCTCGAAGAACGGCGGCTCGGCGATGTAGGTGGACTTCGGCCAGTTGTAGACGTTGCCGCCGGCGGTGGCGATGGCGGCCCACATGTGGTTGTCCTTGCCGAGGTCGCCGTACATGCGGCCGAACACCTTCGGGTCGATCGCGTACTTCATGAGCGCGTGGACCTCCTCGGAGGTCGGCCAGATGTCCTTGAGGTAGACCGGGCCGTCCTTCCCCCGGCCGAGCGGCTCCTTCTCGAGGTCCTTCAGCACCGAGCCCGCGATCGCGTAGGCGACGACGAGCGGCGGGGCGGCGAGGAAGTTCGCCCGCAGGTTGGGATGGATGCGCGCCTCGAAGTTGCGGTTGCCCGAGAGCACCGCGCAGCACACGAGGTCGTTGTCCACCACCGCCTGCTCGATCGCCGGATCGAGCGGCCCGGCGTTGCCGATGCACGTCGTGCAACCGTACGCGGAGACGAAAAAGCCGAGTTTCTCGAGGTAGGGGAGGAGCCCCGCCGCCTTGAGGTACTCGGTCACGACGCGCGATCCCGGCGCGAGCGAGGTCTTCACGTGCTTCGCCACCTGCAGGCCCTTCTCGACCGCCTTCTTCGCGATGAGTCCGGCGGCGAGCATCACGCTGGGATTCGAGGTGTTGGTGCACGAGGTGATGGCGGCGATCAGCACATCGCCGTTGCCGACCTCGAGGCCGTCCTTCGTCTTCACGCGCTTGCCGAGGTTCTCCGGTTTCAGCGCGAAGCCGTTGGAGAGCACGGGCGCCGAATAGAGCTCCGTGAAGCGGCTCTTCATGTCGCCGAGGTCGATGCGGTCCTGCGGGCGCTTGGGACCGGCGAGCGACGTGCGTACCGTGCCGAGATCGAGCTCCAGCACCTGCGAGTAGTCGATGTCGCCCTTCTTCGGCATGCCGAACAGGCCCTGCGCCTTGAAGTACGCCTCGATGGTGGCGACCTGCTCGGCGGAGCGGCCGGTGTTGCGGAAGTAGTCGAGCGTCTTCTCGTCCACCGGGAAGAAGCCCATGGTCGCGCCGTACTCGGGCGCCATGTTGCCGAGCGTCGCGCGGTCGGGGACGGCGAGGGAGGCCGCGCCTTCGCCGAAGAACTCGACGAACTTGCCCACCACCTTCGCCTTGCGCAGCATCTCGGTCACGGTGAGCACGAGATCGGTCGCGGTCACGCCCTCGCGCAATTTCCCGGTGAGGTTCACGCCCACGACGTCCGGGGTGAGGAAGTACACCGGCTGGCCGAGCATGCCGGCTTCCGCCTCGATGCCGCCCACGCCCCAGGCGATCACGCCGATGCCGTTCACCATCGTCGTATGGCTGTCGGTGCCGACGCAGGTGTCGGGGTAGTACACGCCGTCCTTCTCGAACACGCCGCGCGAGAGGTACTCCAGGTTCACCTGGTGGCAGATGCCCACGCCGGGCGGGATCACCTTGAAGGTGTCGAACGCGGTCGTGCCCCACTTGAGGAACTGGTAGCGCTCCTTGTTCCTCTCCATCTCGATCTTCATGTTGAGGTCGAGCACGTTGGGGGCGCCGTAGTTGTCGATCTGCACCGAGTGGTCGATCACGAGGTCCACCGGCACGAGCGGTTCCACGACCTTCGGATCCTTGCCCATGCGTCCCGCCACGCCGCGCATGGCCGCGAGGTCGACGAGCGCCGGCACGCCGGTGAAATCCTGCAGCAGGATGCGCGCGACGATGAACGGGATCTCGGCGCTCCTCGCGCCGGTGGGCTTCCAGTTGGCGAGCTGCTGCACGTGCTCTTCGGTCACTTTCTTGCCGTCCACGTTGCGCAGCACGCTTTCCAGCACGATGCGGATCGACACCGGCAGGCGCTTCGCGTTGGGGAATTTCGCGGCGAGCGCCGGCAGCGAGTAATAGCGGCCGGTCTTGCCGGCGGCGGGCTGGAAGGTCTTCAGCGTGTCGAAGGTGTTGGCCATGATGGTGGTTTTCTTTGACGGTTCGTGGATGGGTCCCCGTCTTCACGGGGACGACGGTCCTGCTATCTCGGTCGAAGCTGCACGTCGAAGATGCGGCCGCGGTCGTCGCGGCACATGCCGGCGCCGGTGCCGCGATCGGTGCGCAGGTCGCAGCGTAGTCCCGAGCCGTCGGGCGCGCTGAGGAGCGCCTTCGATTCGACGCCTTCCGGATTGTCCATGGTGACGATGCCGCCCATGGCGCCGCGCCAACCCCACCAGCCCCAGCCGCCGCCCACGAACGCGGTGGAATGCGCGGGCGTGGACTGGACCCACGTGCCGGTGTAGGTCTTGTCGTCGATGGTGACCGAGATCGGCCCTTCGCCGCCGCCCAGGTCCTCGGCGACGCCGTGGTAGATCACGCCGCGATCGTGCGGCATGAGCGCGAGCTGGTAGTTGGTCGCGCAACCGCCGAGGGCGAGCGCGAGGACGAGGACGAGCATATTGCGCATGGCGGGACTCCTTGCGGTGGCTCTAGGGCGCCATCAGGTCGACGAACTCGTGCACGGGCGTCGCTTGCAGCCGCTTGGCGTCCATGCACAGCTCCAGCACCTGCGTGCGCCGCTTCTCGGGGAACACGCGCGCGAGGTTGGTCCTGAACTTCTCGACCAGCACCGGCACGCCTTCCTTGCGGCGGCGCTTATGCCCGATGGGATACTCGACGACCACTTCCTTCAGCTTCTTTCCGTCGGCGAACTCCACGGTGAGGGCGTTCGCGATCGAGCGCTTCTCCGGATCATGGTAGTCCTTGGTGAACTGCTTGTCCTCGACGCAGGCGATCCTCGCGCGGAGCTCGTCGATGCGCGGATCCTTCGCGACCGAGTCCTCGTAGTCCGCGGCGGTGAGGCGGCCGAAGAGGATCGGGACCGCGACCATGTACTGGATGCAATGGTCGCGGTCGGCCGGATTGGCGAGCGGTCCCTTCTTGTCGATGATGCGGATCGCCGCCTCGTGGGTGCGGATGGTGATGCGCTTGATGTCGTGCGCCGTCCGGCCCAGGCGGGAGAGCTCCTGGTGGAGGGTCATGGCCGCTTCGACCGCGGTCTGCGAGTGGAATTCGGCGGGAAACGAGATCTTGAAGAGCACGTTCTCCATCACGTAGCTGCCGTACGGGCGCTGGAACTTGAACGCGTTGCCCTTGAAGAGCACGTCGTAGAAGCCCCAGGTCTTCGCGGTGAGCGCGGACGGATAGCCCATCTCGCCGGTCCTCGCGATGAGGGCGAGGCGCACGGCGCGCGCGGTGGCGTCGCCCGCGGCCCAGCTCTTGCGCGATCCGGTGTTCGGCGCGTGGCGATACGTGCGCAGCGACTGGCCGTCGATCCAGGCGTTCGACACGGCGTTGAGCGCTTCCTCGCGCGTGAGGCCGAGGAGCGTGCAGACGACGGCGGTCGAGGCGACCTTCACCAGCACCACGTGGTCGAGCCCGACCTTGTTGAAGCTGTTCTCGAGCGCGATGCAGCCCTGGATCTCGTGCGCCTTGATCATGCCGGTGAGGACTTCGCGCATCGTGAGCGGCGGCTTGCCGGAGGCGACCGCGTTCCTCGAGACCCAGTCCGCGGTCATGAGGATTCCCCCGAGGTTATCCGACGGATGGCCCCACTCCGCGGCGAGCCAGGTGTCGTTGAAGTCGAGCCAGCGCACCATCGCGCCGAGGTTGAACGCGGCCTGCACCGGATCGAGCTGGTACGGCGTGCCGGGGACCTTCGCGCCGTTCGGCACGATCGTGCCCGGCACGATCGGACCGAGGAGCTTGGTGCACGCGGGATACTCGAGCGCCTCGAACCCGCAGCCGAGCGTATCCATGAGGCAGTAGCGCGCGGTCTCGTAGGCCTCGCGCGAGGAGACCTTGTATTTCCGGACGTAGTCGACGATGTCGACGATGACCTTGTCGAAGTCGGGGCGGACGTTGCTGATGTGCGCGGACATTCTTCGCGGCGCCTACTTGGCGGGCTTCGCCGGCGAGAGGACCGGATCGAGCTTCGACTCGCACGAGCCGGCGTACGCCTTGCGCGCGCCCGGATCGGCCAGCTGGTTTTGCACGTGCGCGCGCTGGATCCGCAGCAGCTTCATGTAGCGGCTGGAGTGCGGCAGACGGTCGAGGAGCTCGGCGTTGTCGCTGCGCCAGGCGCTGTACTTGGCCCGGTTCGCCTGCGCGAACTGCGGCGAGGCCGTTTCGCAGCCCTCGTAGGTCGAGAGCGTGGAGACGACCGAGTCCATGCGCGGATCGGCCCCGTCCTGGTCGGAGCGAAGCAGGCCCGTGGGCCCGTACGCGGATGCGGACTTCGCCGTCGCGGCGGCTTGCGGCGCGGAAGGCGCGGGCCCCGGCATCACGGTGACCTTCTCCTCCTTCGAGCTCTCGGGGCAGGGCGCGTTCTGGTACGACACCTTGCCGTGGTGGTCCACGCATTTGTTGATGGCGTGCACGGGCATGGCGGCGAGTGCGAGCGCCGCGGCGGCGAGCGATGCGCGGGCGCGGCTCATGGGCGCTTCTCGATCGGGACGAACGCGAGGTTCTCCGGCCCGGTGTAGTTGGCCGACGGGCGGATGATCTTGCCGTCGATGCGCTGCTCGATCACGTGCGCCGCCCAGCCCGAGGTGCGCGAGATCACGAAGAGCGGCGTGAACATCGCGGTCGGCACGCCCATCATGTGGTAGCTGGTCGCGCTGTACCAGTCGAGGTTCGGAAACATCTTCTTCTCGCGCCACATCACCTGCTCGACGCGGGCGGAGATGTCGAAGAGCTTCATGTTCTTCGCGTCCTTCGAGAGAGCGCGCGCGACTTCCTTGATCACCTGGTTGCGCGGGTCCGCCACCGTGTACACCGGGTGGCCGAAGCCGATGATCACCTGCTTCTCCACGAGGCGCTTCACGATGTCGCGCTCGGCCTCGTCCGGCGTGTCGTAGCGCCCGATGGTGTCGAAGGCGAACTCGTTGGCGCCGCCGTGCTTGGGCCCCTTGAGCGCGCCGATCGCGCCGGTGATGGCGGAATGCAGGTCCGATCCCGTCCCGGCGATCACGCGCGCGGTGAAAGTGGAGGCGTTGAACTCGTGCTCGGCGTAGAGGATGAGCGAGGTGTGCATCGAGCGCACCCAGAGCGGCGAGGGCTTGCGCCCGTGCAGCAGGTGCAGGAAGTGGCCGCCGATCGAGTCGTCGTCGGTCTCGACCTCGATGCGGCGCCCGGAATGCGAGTAGTGGTACCAGTAGAGCAGCATCGAGCCGAAGGAGGCCATCAGGCGGTCGGCGATGTCGCGCGAGGGCGCGAGCTTGTGATCCTCGCCCTCGGGCAGCACGCTTCCGAGCGCCGAGCAGGCCGTGCGCAGCACGTCCATCGGGTGCGTGCTCGCCGGAATCGCCTCGAGGATCCGCTGCACCGCCGCGGGGACGCCGCGTAGTCCTCCGAGCTTCTGCTTGTACGCGGCGAGCTCGGCGAGGTTGGGCAGCTTCCCGTGCACGAGGAGATAGGCGATCTCCTCGAACTCGCAGTGCTCGGCGATGTCGAGGATGTCGTAGCCGCGGTAGTGCAGGTCGTTGCCGGTGCGCCCGACGGTGCACAGGGCGGTGTTGCCGGCGGTAACGCCCGAGAGCGCCACCGATTTCTTCGGCTTCGGCGCGGCGGTGGGGGCGGCTGCAGCCTGGGACATCGTGTCTTCTCCCTTCACTTCGATCTGGCGAACAGCGCGTCGAGCTTGCGTTCGTACTCGTGGTAGCCGAGGTAGCGGTAGAGGTCCTCGCGCGACTGCATCGCCTCCACCACATCTTTCTGCGTGCCCTTCGCGCGCAGCTCGCCGTACACCTCGAGCGCCGCGGCATTCATGGCGCGGAAGGCGGAGAGCGGGTAGAGCGCGATGTCGACGCCGGCCGCGCGCAGCTCGTCCACCGTGAAGAGCGGCGTCTTGCCGAACTCGGTGATGTTCGCGAGCACCGGCACCTTCACCGCCTGCTTGAACTTGCGGTACATCTCGAGATCCGTCACGGCCTCGGGGAAGATGCCGTCGGCGCCCGCTTCCACGCAGGCGAGCGCGCGCTCGATGCCTCGCTCGAGGCCCTCGGATGCGATGGCGTCGGTGCGCGCCATGATGAAGAACGCCGGATCCGTGCGCGCATCCACCGCGGACTTGATGCGGTCGACCATCTCTTCCTTGGAGACGAGCTCCTTGCCCGGGCGGTGGCCGCAGCGCTTCGCGCCCACCTGGTCCTCGATGTGCATCGCGGCCGCGCCGAACTTGACGAGCGACCGGGTCGTGCGGGCGACGTTGAAGGCGCTCGCGCCGAAGCCGGTATCCACGTCCACGAGGAGCGGCAGGTCGCACGCGTCGGTGATGCGCCGGATATCCGTGAGCACGTCGTCGAGGTTCGAGATGCCGAGGTCGGGCATGCCGAGCGAGCCCGCCGCGACGCCGCCGCCGGAGAGGTAGATCGCGCGGAAGCCGCTCGCCCTGGCGAGGATCGCGTGGTAGGCGTTGATCGCGCCCGGCACCTGCAGCGGCTTCTCCTCCTTGAGCGCCTGCCTGAACTTTTCACCTGCGGTCATGCTGCATTTCCCTCTGCGTTTCCGTCTTGAACAAAGCCGTAATTGTAGGCGCTTCGCGCAAGGCCATTACCAGCCGGCCTCGAGCTTGGCGATGAGATCCGACATCGCGAGCAGCCGCCGCGCCGCCTTCACGTGGTGCCCCTCGACCAGGCGGCCGTTCACGACCACGGTGCCGCGCCCCTCGCGGTGCGCGCGGTCGAGGGCCTCGATCACCTCGTTCGCCGCGGCCGTCTCGTGCGGCTTGGGCGTGAATGCGTCGTTGCAGTAGGGAAGCTGGAACGGGTGCACGAGGCTCTTGCCGTCGAAGCCGAGGTCGCGCGCGAGGCGGCATCCGTACTCGAAGGACTGCATGTCCTTCAGGTCGGTGGAGATGCCGTCCACCACGGAGCGGTCGTGCGCGCGCCCCGCGAGGAGCACGTGCGAGAGGCTGTGGAGCAGCGCCACGCGGTCGGGCGTGCGGCGGCCGTGCAGCTGGTTGCGCAGGTCCGAGGTCGCGACGACGATGCAGGCGATGCGATCCGAGGCCGCGGCGATCTCCTCGGCGCGCAGCACGCCGAGCGGGCTCTCGATCATCACCATGATCGGAAGGTGCGGGCCGCCGGACTCGTCGAGGAGGGCGATCGCCTCGTCCACGTCGCCGCGCGACTCGATGTTCGGGAAGAGCACCGCGTCGACGCCTGCGCGCGCGACCGCCTTCACGTCCTCGCGCCCCCACGGCGAATCGAGGTCGTTCACGCGCACCACCACCTCGCGCCGGCCGTAGCCGCCCGCGAGCACCGCCTCGCACACGTTGCGGCGCGACTCGACCTTCTTGTCGACCAGGATCGGATCGCCCAGGTCCAGGATCACGGAATCGACCCGCAAGGTCCTAGCCTTGTGCAGGTAGCGGGTGTTGCTGCCGGGGACGTAGAGCATGGACCGGCGGGGCCGGTAGTACGGGTTCATCCAGGCAACCCTTTGAAAAGGCGGTAAAAGTATCCATGGCGCCGCCCTATGAAACTTGTATCTTATATAAGACGTGGCCAAAAAGCTATGGTACGATGGTGGGCAGATGAAGAGAGACGCCCGAGCCGTGCAGCGATCCTCCTCCGTGGGTCCCCGGATGCGTCCGGCGTTCCGCCCACTCTACGAGCAGATCAAGATCCTCCTCACGCAAAGCCTCGTCTCGGGCGAGTGGAAGCCGGGCGAGGCGATCCCTTCGGAGCTCGAGCTCGCGGCGCGCTATCGCGTGAGCCAGGGCACCGTGCGCAAGGCGATCGACGAGCTCGCGGCGGAGCACATCCTGCTGCGCCGCCAGGGAAAGGGCACGTTCGTCGCGTCGCATTGCGAGCCTTCGTACCAATACCGCTTCCTGCGCGTGATGCCCGATTCGGGCGAGAAGATCCATCCGCAGAACCTCTTCTTCGCGCTCGAGCGCGGCAAGGCGCACGGCGAGAGCGGCGCGGCGCTCGGGCTCAAGGCGGGCGCGGCGGTGCTCGGGTTCAAGCGCGTGATGTCGTTCTCGGGGCGTCCGATGATCCTCGACGAGATCGTGCTCGACGCACGGCAATTCCCCGGCATGACGCTCGCCGAGCTGGAGGAGTTCGGCGGCTCCGTCTACAGCTTCTACGAATCGGTGTTCGGCGTGCGCATGATCCGCGCCGAGGAGCGGCTGCGCGCGGTCGCCGCGGATTCGTTCGCCGCCGCGCACCTCAAGGTTGCGAAGGGCGCCCCGTTGCTGTGCGTCGATCGCGTCGCGTTCACCTACGGGGACAAGCCGGTGGAATGGCGCCGGGGCCTCTGCCGCACCGACGGGTTCTCGTATTTCAACGAGCTCAGCTGATATTGGGGCGCCGATGCCACCCGAGATAGAATCGCCGATCCTTGCCAAGCCGACAACCAAGAACATGAGCGCCGCGCCCAAGCCGAGGCCGAAGTACTACGAGCTCAACCTGGCGCACATGTGGCCGCCGGCGGTGCTCTCGATCTTCCATCGCATCTCGGGGGCGCTGCTCTTCTTCCCGATCCTGCCGCTCCTGCTCTGGATGCTGCAGTCCACGCTCGCGGGCGAGGAAGGCTACGCGCGCTGGCACCAGGTGTTCGCGCACCCCGTCGCGAAGCTCGCGGTGATCGCGGCGGCGTGGGCCTACGCGCACCACTTCTTCGCCGGACTGCGCTATCTCATCCTCGACCTGCACCTGTGGAGCGCAAAGCCCGCGGCGCGCGCCTCGGCGCTCGCGGTGTTCGTGCTCGGCGCGTTGGCCGCCGTGGCCGTCGCGGGGTGCGTATGGTGAAGCACGGATACGAGAAGAACCCGGTCGGCGCGCATTTCGGCACGGGCAACTTCCTGGTGCAGCGCTTCAGCGCCGTGGTGATGGCGCTCTACACGATCTTCGCCGTTCCCTACATCCTGTGGCGCTCGCCCGCGTCGTACGCCGATTGGAAGGCGCTCTTCGCGGGTGGCTTCTTCCGCCTCGCGACGCTCACCGCGCTGGTCGCGATCGCGTGGCACGCGTGGATCGGCATGCGCGACGTGATCATCGACTACCTGCACGGGTACGCGCTGCGGCTCGGCGCGCAGTTCGTGGTGGCGGTGGTGCTCGTGTTCTACCTCCTCTGGTCGTTCTCGATCCTGTGGGGGCGATGAGATGACGATCCCGGTACGCAAGTTCGACGCGGTGATCGTCGGGGCCGGCGGCTCGGGCATGCGCGCCTCCCTGGAGCTCGCGCACGCGGGGCTGCGGGTCGCGGTGCTCTCGAAGGTGTTTCCCACACGCTCGCACACGGTGGCCGCGCAGGGCGGCATCGGCGCGGCGCTCGCCAACATGGGCGAGGACCACTGGCTCTGGCACATGTACGACACGATCAAGGGCTCCGACTACCTGGGCGACCAGGACGCGATCGAGTTCATGTGCCGCGCCGCGCCCGAGCTGGTGATCGAGCTCGAGCACTTCGGCATGCCGTTCGACCGCAACGAGAACGGCACCATCTACCAGCGCCCGTTCGGGGGCCACTCGGCGAACTTCGGCGAGAAGCCGGTCCAGAGAAGCTCGTGCGCCGCGGACCGGACCGGCCACGCGATGCTGCATACGCTCTACCAGAGGAACGTCCTCGCGAAGACGCAGTTCTTCGTCGAGTGGATGGCGCTCGACCTCCTGCGCGACGCGAGCGGCCGGGTGGTGGGCGTGACCGCGCTCGAGATGGAGAGCGGGGAGATGGCGATCTTCCACGCCAGGGCGACGCTCTTCGCCACCGGCGGCGCGGGCCGCATCTTCCACTCGTCGACCAACGCGTTCATCAACACCGGCGACGGGCTCGGCATGGCCGCGCGCGCCGGCATCCCGCTCGAGGACATGGAGTTCTGGCAGTTCCACCCGACCGGCGTCGCGGGCGCGGGCGTGCTCATCACCGAGGGCGTGCGCGGCGAGGGCGGCTACCTCCTCAACAAGGACGGCGAGCGCTTCATGGAACGCTATGCGCCGACCATGAAGGACCTCGCCTCGCGCGACGTGGTCTCGCGCGCGATGGCGACCGAGATCAAGGAAGGGCGCGGCGTGGGCGAGCACGCCGACCATGTGCTGCTCAAGCTCGACCACCTCGGCCTCGAGACGATCGAGAAGCGCTTGCCGGGCATCCGCGAGATCGCGATCAAGTTCGCGAACGTCGATCCGGTGAAGGACCCGATCCCGGTCGTGCCCACGGTCCACTACCAGATGGGCGGGATCCCGACCAATTTCCACGGCGAGGTCGTGGTATGGGACGGCAGCCGCGAGGTGCCGGTGCCCGGGTTCTACGCCGCGGGCGAGTGCGGCTGCGCCTCCGTGCACGGCGCCAACCGGCTCGGCACCAACTCGCTCACCGACCTCCTCGTGTTCGGCCGCAGCGCCGGGCGCGCGATGATCGACTTCATCGCGCGCGAGGGCACGTCGCTGCCGGAGCTCGCGAAGGATGCGGCCGAGCCCTCGCGCGCTCGCATCGCGCGCCTCGATTCGCAGGCGGGCGGCGAGGAGGTGAGCGAGGTGAGGAACGACATCCAGCGCACGATGCAGGCGCATTGCGGCGTGTTCCGCTTCCCCGACCTCCTCGCGCAGGGCGTGGAAAAGATCAAGGCGATCGCGGAGCGCGCGAAGCGCACGCAGATCAAGGACAAGTCCAGGGTCTTCAACACGGCGCGCATCGAGGCGCTCGAGCTCGACAACCTCGTGGAGACCGCGCGCGCCTCCATGATCTCGGCGGCGGCGCGCGAGGAAAGCCGCGGCGCCCACGACCGGGAAGATCATCCGAAGCGCGACGACGTGAACTGGCTCAAGCACACGCTGTGGCACCGCGAGGGCGACCGGCTCACCTACAAGCCGGTCCACCTGAAGCCCCTCACCGTCGAGACTTTCCCGCCCAAAGCCAGGGTCTACTGAGAGCGAGATGAAATTCCGCATCCAGCGCTACAACCCCGAGAAGGACGAGAAGCCGCATTTCCAGGACTACGACCTGGAGATCGGCCCCTCCGACCGCATGCTGCTCGACGCGCTCGTGCGCATCAAGGCGCTCGACGACACGCTCTCGCTGCGCCGCTCGTGCCGCGAGGGCGTATGCGGCTCGGACGCGATGAACATCAACGGCAAGAACCGGCTCGCCTGCATCACCAAGCTCTCGGAGCTCAAGGAGCCCGTGGTGATCCGGCCGCTGCCGGGGCTCCCGGTGGTGCGCGACCTGGTCGTCGACATGACGCAGTTCTTCGCGCAATACCACTCGGTGCAGCCGTACGTGATCGACGATCGGCCCATGCCCGAGCGCGAGCGCCTGCAGTCGCCCGCCGAGCGCGAGCAGCTCGACGGCCTGTACGAATGCATCCTCTGCGCGTGCTGCTCCACGGCGTGCCCGAGCTTCTGGTGGAACCCGGACAAGTTCGTCGGGCCCGCGGGATTGCTGCAGGCGTACCGCTTCATCGCCGACAGCCGCGATACCGCGACCAACGAGCGCCTGGACAACCTCGAGGACCCGTATCGATTGTTCCGCTGCCACACCATCATGAACTGCGTGGACGTGTGCCCGAAGGGGCTCAACCCGTCGCTCGCGATCGGCAGGATCCGGTCGCTGCTGGTGAAGCGGGCGGTGTAGCGCCGCCGCGATGGACCACCGGGCGCTCGAGCGGCTGCGTTGGAGGAGCCGCAGGGGATTGCTGGAGCTCGACCTCGTGTTCGACCGCTTCTGGTCGGGACGGGGCGCGAGGATGAACGAGGAGGAGGCGGCTCGGCTCGAGGCCCTGCTGGAGCTGCCGGACAACGACCTGCTCGACATCGTGATGGGCAGGGCCGAGGCGCCGGAGGCGAAGCTCCGGCACGTGGTGGACATGCTGCGCGCCGCCTGAAGGCGCGCGGGATCAAGATCGGAGCGCGAGACGATGGAAGCGAAAGGCAAGGCGACACTCAGCTACGAAGGCGACAAGAAGCTCGACTTCCCGACCTACTCGGGCACCGTCGGGCCGGACGTGATCGACATCCGCGCGCTGTACGGCAAGACCGGGATGTTCACGTACGACCCCGGCTTCCTGTCGACCGCGAGCTGCGCCTCGAAGATCACCTACATCGACGGCGACCAGGGCATCCTCCTGTATCGCGGCTATCCCATCGAGCAGCTCGCGGTGAACTGCGATTTCCTCGAGGTGTGCTACCTGCTGCTCTACGGCGAGCTGCCGGACAAGGCGCAGAAAGGGGAGTTCTGCTCGACCGTCGTGCACCACACGATGGTGCACGAGCAGCTCGCGCGCCTCTACCAGGGCTTCCGCCGCGACGCGCACCCGATGGCGGTGCTGGTGGGCGTGGTGGGCGCGCTCTCGGCCTTCTACCACGACTCGCTCGACATCAACGATCCGAAGCACCGCGAAATCTCGGCCTTCCGCCTCATCGCGAAGATGCCGACCATCGTCGCCATGGCCTACAAGTACAGCATGGGCCAGCCGTTCATGTACCCGAAGAACGACCTCTCCTACACGGCGAACTTCATGCGCATGATGTTCGGCGTGCCGGCCGAGGAGTACCAGGTGAACGACGTGCTGGTGCGCGCGATGGACCGCATCTTCATCCTGCACGCCGACCACGAGCAGAACGCGTCGACCTCGACCGTGCGGCTCGCCGGCTCCTCGGGCGCCAACCCCTTCGCCTGCATCGCCTCGGGCATCGCATGCCTGTGGGGCCCGGCGCACGGCGGCGCGAACGAGGCGGCGCTGCAGATGCTCATCGACCTGCAGAAGGCGGGCGGCGTCGAGAAGATCGGCGAGTTCATCAAGCAGGTGAAGGACAAGAACTCGCACGTGAAGCTGATGGGCTTCGGCCACCGCGTCTACAAGAACTACGACCCGCGCGCGAAGCTCATGCAGGAGACCACGCGCGAGGTGCTCGACGCGCTCGACAAGCACAACGAGCCGCTGCTCAAGCTCGCGATGGCGCTCGAGAAGATCGCGCTCGAGGACGACTACTTCGTCTCGAGGAAGCTCTACCCGAACGTGGACTTCTACTCCGGCATCGTGCAGAGCGCGCTCGGGATCCCGACCTCCATGTTCACGTGCATCTTCGCGCTCGCCCGCACGGTGGGCTGGATAGCGCAGTGGAACGAGATGATCTCGGACCCGGAGCAGAAGATCGGCCGCCCGCGCCAGCTCTACGTCGGGCCCACGAAACGCGACGTGGTGCCGATCGCGAAGCGCGGATAGATGGGGAACGCCGACCCTCTCCCAGCGAGGCAAGGTTGAAAGGATTCCTTCAATGGCAAGCCTGATGGAGCAGTTCGCGGCGTCCTCCCACCTTTTCGGCGCGAATGCGCCGTTCGTGGAGGAGCTCTACGAGCGCTACCTCGCCGATCCGTCGTCGGTGGATCCGGAGTGGCGCGCCCAGTTCGACGCGTGGCAGAAATCCGGCAACGGCAAGGACGTGCCCCACGGGCCGATCGTCGCGGCGTTCGAGAACCTCGCGCGCCACCCCGCGGCGCGGCCGCCGGTCGCCGCCGCGGACGACAAGTCGCTCAAGGTGCTGCAGTACATCCGCGCCCATCGGGTGCTCGGCTCGCGCTACTCGCAGCTCGACCCGTTGAAGCGCCTCGAGCGCACGCCCGTTCCCGAGCTCGAGCTCTCGTTCTACGGCTTCACCGAGGCGGACATGGACCGCGAGTTCTCGCCCGGCTCCTGGCAGGGGCCGAGGGCGGTTTCCTCGGGCGGGGCGGCGCCGATGAAGCTGCGCGACATCGTCACGGCCGTGAAGAAGACGTACTGCGGCACGATCGGCATCGAGTACATGTACATCTCCTCCACCGAGCAGAAGCGCTGGATCCAGCAGCGCTTCGAGGGGACGCTCTCCACGCCGCGCTACTCCGCCGACGAGAAGCGCTACATCCTCGAGCGGCTCACCGCGGCCGAGACGCTCGAGCGCTACCTCCACACGCGCTACGTGGGACAGAAGCGCTTCTCCGGCGAGGGTGGCGAGAGCATGATCCCGATGCTCGACACGATCATCGAGAACGCCGGCGCGGCGGGCGCGAAGGAGGTCGTGATCGGCATGGCGCACCGCGGGCGCCTCAACGTCCTGGTGAACAACCTCGGCAAGATCCCCGCCGACCTCTTCTCCGAGTTCGAGGGCAAGCACGCGCACGAGCTCTCCGCGGGCGACGTGAAGTACCACCAGGGCTTCTCCTCCGACATCAAGACCGCGGGCGGCACGGTTCACCTCACGCTCGCGTTCAATCCCTCGCACCTCGAGATCGTGAACCCGGTCGTGGAAGGCTCGGTGCGCGCGCGCCAGCACCGCCGCGGCGACCACTCGGGCGACGAGGTCGTGCCGCTCCTCATCCACGGCGATGCCGCGTTCGCGGGCCAGGGCGTCGTGATGGAGACGCTCGCGCTCTCGCAGACGCGCGGCTACAAGACCGGCGGCACGCTGCACATCGTGGTGAACAACCAGATCGGCTTCACCACCTCGGATACGCGCGACGCGCGCTCCTCGCTCTACGCGACCGACATCGCCAAGATGGTGGAGGCGCCGGTCTTCCACGTGAATGGCGACGATCCCGAGGCCTGCGTGATGGTGGCCGCGATCGCGCTCGAGTACCGCCGCAAGTACCATCGCGACGTGGTGGTGGACCTCGTGTGCTTCCGCCGCCTCGGCCACAACGAGCAGGACGAGCCGTTCGTGACGCAGCCGCTCATGTACAAGAAGATCGCGCAGCATGCCGGCACGCGCAAGCTCTATGGCGACAAGCTGGAGGCCGAGGGCGTGATCCCCGCGGGCTACGCCGACGAGCTGGTGACGAGCGTGCGCACCGCGCTCGACGCCGGCAAGGGCACGAACCCCAAGATCCTCTACGGCCTCAAGCCCGCGCTCGCGATCGACTGGGCGCCGTTCATGGGCGTCGATTGGCGCCAGGCCGCCGAGACCGCCGTGCCGCTCGCGAAGCTCAAGCACTATGCCGCGCGCCTCACGGAGATCCCGCCGAACTTCAAGCTGCATCCGTCGGTCGAGCGCCTGCTCGCGGCGCGGCGCGAGATGGGCGAGGGCAAGGCGCCGCTCGACTGGGGCATGGCGGAGAACCTCGCGTACGCCTCGCTCGTCGACGGCGGCCACCCCGTGCGCATCTCCGGGCAGGACTCGGGGCGCGGCACCTTCGCGCATCGCCACGCGGTGCTGCACGACCAGAACCGCGAGCGCTGGGACGCGGGCGTATACGTGCCGCTGCAGAACATCCGCAACGGCCAGGCGAACTTCGTCGTGATCGATTCGGTGCTCTCCGAGGAGGCGGTGCTCGGCTTCGAATACGGCTACGCGAGCGCGCAGCCCTTCGAGCTGGTGATCTGGGAAGGCCAGTTCGGCGACTTCGCGAACGGCGCGCAGGTGGTGGTCGACCAGTTCATCGCCTCGGGCGAAGCGAAGTGGGGACGCCTGTGCGGCCTCACGATGTACCTGCCGCACGGCTACGAAGGGCAGGGGCCCGAGCACTCCTCGGCGCGCCTCGAGCGCTACCTGCAGCTCTGCGCGGAGCACAACATCCAGGTGTGCGTGCCCTCGAACGCCGCGCAGTTCTTCCACATGATCCGCCGCCAGGTGGAGCGGCCGATGCGCAAGCCGCTCATCGTCATGACGCCGAAGAGCCTGCTGCGCAAGAAGGAGGCGTCCTCGCCGCTCGCCGATCTCGCGAACGGCGGCTTCCAGGTGATCATCCCCGAGACGGAGAAGCTCGCGCCGAAGAAGGTGAAGCGCGTGATCTTCTGCTCGGGCAAGGTCTACTACGACATCGTCGCGGAGCGCGCGAAGCGTGCCGTGGAGGATATCGCGGTCGTGCGCATCGAGCAGCTCTATCCCTTCCCGCACGAGGAATTCCAGGCGCAGGTCGACCTCTATGCCAACGCGAAGAGCGTCGTGTGGTGCCAGGAGGAGCCGGGCAACCAGGGGGCGTGGCACCGCATCCAGCATTACTTGCTGCGCCACATGCGGCCCGACCAGGAGCTCACGTACGCGGGACGCGCCTCGTCGGCGTCGCCCGCGGTAGGGTACCTGCAGCTGCACAACGAGCAGCAGAAGGCGCTCGTCGAGGCCGCCCTGAGCCTCGACGCCGGAACGCGCAAGCAGGCCGCCTGACGCGCGGCGCGAGAGGATCCGACCATGCAAGTGGAAGTGAAAGTCCCGCAGCTCTCCGAATCGGTCTCCGAGGCGACGCTCGTCGCCTGGCGCAAGAAGCCGGGCGAGGCCGTGAAGCGCGACGAGAACCTGATCGACATCGAGACCGACAAGGTGGTGCTCGAGCTTCCCGCGCCCGTCGACGGCGTGCTCGCGAGGATCGTGAAGAACGACGGCGCGAGCGTGACGAGCGGCGAGCTGATCGCCGTGATCGACACCGAGGCGAAACCGACGGCAAGCGCCGCCGCGGGCGCGCAGGCGGCGGCCCAGACGCGCGCGCCGCAAGCCGGAACGCCGGCCGCGGCGGCGATCTCGAGTGGTGCCGCCGCGAAGGCCGCGTCTCCCGCCGCGGCGAAGATCGCGGCCGAGAAAGGCGTGGACACCGCGGCCGTGCCAGGCACCGGACGCGACGGCCGCGTGACCAAGGCGGACGTCCTCGCTGCGCCCGCGGCGCCAGCCTCCGTCGGCACCACGATCTCGCCCGCGGCTTCGACCGGCACGCAGGCGCCTGCCGCGAAGGCGCCGCCGCGGCCCGCGCCTTCGATCCAGATCCCGTCGGGGTCGCGCACCGAGCAGCGCGTGCCGATGTCGCGGCTGCGCCAGCGGGTCGCCGAGCGCCTCGTGCAGTCGCAATCGACCGCCGCCATCCTCACGACCTTCAACGAGGTCAACATGGCGCCGGTGATGGAGCTGCGCGCGCGCTACAAGGAGAAGTTCGAGAAGGAGCACGGCGTGAAGCTCGGCTTCATGTCCTTCTTCGTGAAGGCCGCCGTGCACGCGCTGCGCAAGTATCCGATCGTGAACGCCTCGATCGACGGCAGCGACATCGTCTACCACGGCTACTACGACGTCGGCATCGCGGTGGGCAGCGAGCGCGGGCTGGTGGTGCCGATCCTGCGCAACGCCGACCTCATGTCCATCGCCGAGATCGAGCAGCAGGTGGCCGACTTCGGCCGGCGCGCGAAGGACGGCAAGATCAGCATCGAGGAGCTCACCGGCGGCACTTTCTCGATCTCCAACGGCGGCGTGTTCGGCTCGATGCTCTCCACGCCGATCATCAACCCGCCGCAGAGCGCGATCCTCGGCATCCACGCCACGAAGGAGCGGCCGGTGGTGGAGAACGGGCAGGTCGTGATCCGCCCGATGAACTACCTCGCGCTCTCCTACGATCACCGCATCATCGACGGCCGCGAGGCGGTGCTCTCGCTCGTCGCGATGAAGGAGGCGCTCGAGGATCCGGCGCGCCTGCTGCTGGACATCTGACCCGTGGCGCGCCGCAGGAAGCGGCTCACGGCCGCGGCCATCGCGTGGCGGATCTTCTTCTTCGCCGCGGGGTCGCTCTTCGTGGGGTTCCTCACGGTGTTCCTCGACGCGCAGCTCGGCATCTACCTGCCGCGCCACTTCGCGGTGTCGCTCGCGGTGGGGATCGCGGTCGCGGTGACCTTCTGGCTGCTGCGCCTCCTCAAGCATCCGCCGCTCCTCCTGCGCGACGTGCCGCCGCTCGCCGCCGGGATCTGCGCGGGACTCGGCGTGCACATCGCGCGCTTCTGGCTGAGATAACGGACATCCCATGGCACAGGCATTCGACGTCGTCGTGATCGGCGCGGGACCCGGGGGCTACGTCGCCGCGATCCGCGCCGCGCAGCTCGGGTTCAAGGTCGCCTGCATCGAGGGTTGGAGGAACGCGAAGGGCGAGCTCGCTCTCGGCGGGACCTGCCTCAACGTGGGCTGCATTCCCTCCAAGGCGCTGCTCGCCTCCTCCGAGGAATACGAGAAGGTCTCGCGCCATCTCGAGCCGCACGGCATCACGGTCTCCGGCGCCAGGATCGACGTCGCGAAGATGCAATCGCGCAAGGATGCGATCGTCTCCAAGATGACGAAGGGGATCGAGTTCCTCTTCAAGAAGAACAAGGTCGCGTGGCTGCAGGGCTTCGGCCGCTTCACCGGGCGCGCGGGCGAGGGTTATTCGATCGAGGTGGCGGGCGTGGGCGAGGCGCAATCGCTCAGCGCGAAGCACGTGATCGTCGCGACCGGCTCCAAGGTGCGCCAGCTTCCCGCCGTCGCGATCGACAACGAGACGGTGTGCGACAACGAAGGCGCGCTCGCGTTTGCCGCCGTGCCCAAGCGCCTGGGCGTGATCGGCGCCGGCGTGATCGGGCTGGAGCTCGGCAGCGTCTGGCGTCGCCTCGGCTCGGAGGTGACCATCCTCGAGGCGCTGCCCAATTTCCTCGGCGCCGCGGACGAGGCGGTCGCGAAGGAAGCGTGGAAGCAGTTCACGAAGAACCAGGGCCTCGACATCCACCTCGGAGTGAAGATCGGCAAGGTCGCCGTGAAGAAATCGGGCGTGGCGGTCGAGTACACCGACGACAAAGGCGCCGCGCAGAAGCTCGAATGCGACAAGCTCGTGGTGTCGATCGGGCGCGTGCCGAACACCGAGGGGCTCGGCGCGGAGGCGATCGGCCTGAAGCTCGACCCGCGCGGCTTCATCCAGGTGGACGAGGACTGCCGCACGGCGCTCGCGAACGTCTACGCGATCGGCGACGTCGTGCGCGGCCCGATGCTCGCGCACAAGGCCGAGGACGAGGGCGTGATGGTGGCGGAGATCATCGCCGGGCAGAAGCCGCACATCGACTACGCGTGCATTCCGTGGATCATCTACACCAACCCCGAGATCGCATGGGTCGGCATGAGCGAGGCGCAGGCGAAGGCCGCGGGATTCACGGTGAAGGCGGGGCAGTTCCCGTTCTCGATCAACGGCCGCGCGCTCGGCCTCGAGGAGCCGGTGGGCTTCGCGAAGGTGGTCGCCGATGCCGCGACCGATCGCGTGCTGGGCGTGCACATCATCCACGCGCGCGCTTCCGACATCATCCAGGAGGGGGTGACGACGATGGAATTCGCCGGCGCTTCCGAGGACATGGCTCGCATCGTCCATGCGCACCCCACGCTTTCCGAGGTGGTGAAGGAAGCGGCCTTGAACGTGGAGAAGCGGTCGCTGAACATGTAGCGGGCGAAAGGCTTTGAAAGCGCCGATGCCCGCCGATCCAATGCCGATGGCCGCCGATAAGGCGGGAGAGGGATCGTTCATGCACGTCGTGCCCATGTCCATTGATTCCGTCCATGCATTTCTTCATCGGCGGGAATCGGCGTTGGATCGGCGGGCATCGGCGCTTGCACGGATGTTTGCCAGCTGATGCGCCCGGCGCAGGAAATTCCGATATCCGACAACGGCCGCGACGAGGAAGTCGAGGCGGGGGATTTCTCCGGGCCGCTCGAGTGGTACTGGCACTTCAGCCAGCGCCACGACTTCGAGACCGACAGCGAGCAGCTCGCGGTCGTGGAGCAATTGCAGCGCCTCTTCGAGCAGCTCGAGGAATACCGCCTCTATCGGCAGGGGAAGATCAACCGGCTGGTGACGAACCTCGGGGCGGGCCGCAAGCCGCCGCGCGGGATGTACATCTGGGGCGGCGTCGGGCGCGGCAAGTCGCTCATGATGGACGCGTTCTTCAAGGTCTCGCGCCATCGCAGGAAGCGCCGGGTGCATTTCCACGAGTTCATGCGCGAGATCCACGCGCGCATGAAGGCGCTCACCGGCCAGGAAGATCCGCTCGAGGCGATCGCCACGGAGATCGCGCACGAGCTTCGCATCCTCGCCTTCGACGAGTTCCACGTGGGCGATATCGCCGATGCGATGATCCTGGGGCGGCTGCTCGAGCTGCTGGTGGAGAAGGGCGTCGTGCTCGTGATGACCTCGAACTACAGGCCCGCGGACCTGTATCCGAACGGCTTGCAGCGCGCGCGCTTCCTTCCCGCGATCGACGTCCTCGAGCGCGAGCTCGAGGTCGTCCACCTCGGCGGCAGCGTCGACCACCGCAGGCGGCTCCTCGATGCGCTGAGCGTCTACTACACGCCGCTCGACGCGAACGCCGACGCGCACCTCGTGAGCATCTTCGAGGCGATGACCAAGGCGACCTACGCGCAGGACGGCACCATCGAGGTGGGGAACCGCCCGCTCGCGTTCCGCCGCCGCGCGAAGGGCGTGATCTGGATCGACTTCGCCGAGCTCTGCGAGAAGCCGCGCTCGCAGGTGGACTACCTCGAGGTCGCGAGCGCGTACCACACGGTGCTCGTGTCCAACGTTCCCGTCCTCGGGGCGCAGCGGCAAAGCGCGGCGCGCCGCTTCACGTGGCTGGTGGACATCTTCTACGACCAGCGCGTGAAGCTCGTCGTCACCGCGGCCGCGCCGCCCGAGGCGTTGCTCGGCGAGGCGGGCGAGGGCTCCGGCGCCGAGCGCATGCTGCGCGCGGAATTCGCGCGCACCGCGAGCCGGCTGCGCGAGATGCAATCGCGCGATTACTTTGCGCGAAAGCACGCTTCGGCGGAAAATCCCCAGGTACTGTTGAGGTAA
>Ga0134128_10000615_pt1 | contig 48843 bp, 48 predicted proteins | sample KB31754_FD_96462 | JGI IMG/M metagenome (GOLD analysis project Ga0134128, IMG submission 96462) | Terrestrial soil microbial communities with excess Nitrogen fertilizer from Kellogg Biological Station, Michigan, USA - KB3-175-4 | ecosystem: Environmental > Terrestrial > Soil > Unclassified ...
CGCGTGGTGATCCCCGGTTTCCAGAATTCTTATCCCTTTGTGATCGGCTCGGGTGTATTCTCACCGCTCACCTCAGCCGCGCTTAAAGGTTATTATTATCAGCGTTCCGCGATGGCGCTTACGACCCCCTATGCCGATAAATGGGCGCGGCCTGCGGGGCATCCCGATGTGCAGGTGCTGGTTCACGCCTCCGCCGCAGACGCCGCGAGGCCCGAAGGCACGGTGATCTCCGCCACAGGCGGCTGGTACGACGCCGGCGACTACAACAAATACATCGTCAACTCCGGGATCACGATGGGCACGCTGCTGGACGCCTATGAAGATTTTCCGGGTTATTTCGACACCCTGCATGCGAATATCCCGCCGCCGGCGGGTGTCACGCAGGGGGTCATTCCCGATATCCTCGATGAGGCATTGTACAATCTTCGCTGGATGTTGCTGATGCAGGACCCGGCCGACGGCGGCGTTTATCATAAGTGCACCAATGCCGCTTTCGATGGCATGGTGATGCCCGGTGTGACCAAAGCACCGCGTTATGTAGTGCAGAAGGGGACGGCTGCGACGCTGGATTTTGCGGCAGTGACGGCGCAGGCGGCGCGCATCTTCCGGCGGTTCGGCGCTGCCCTGCCCGGATTGGCGGATTCGTGTGAGCATGCTGCTGTCCATGCGTGGCAGTGGGCACAGAAATATCCCGACAGTGTCTATGACCAGGACGCCCTGAACAAGCGATATAAACCGGCGATCACCACCGGCGCGTACGGGGATAGATCCTTTAACGACGAACGGTACTGGGCGGCTTCAGAGCTGCTGATCACCACGGGAGATGCTTCTTCTTATGTCGCGACTGTTCGCGCCTATTACGGTATCTCCATATCGTTGCCCTCCTGGGCCTATGTGGCGATGATGGGCGATTTTTCGCTGCTCAGGCATGCTTCCGCTCTTCCCGCGGACCTGCGCGGGGTGATCGATACGGTGAAACAAGGGTTGCTGATCAAAGCAAATGACTATGTGAAGAAGCTTGCCGGCACGGCTTTTCATACGGTAATGGGGGAGTCGAAAAGCGATTTTGTATGGGGCGGCAATTCGATTGCCGGCAACGAAGGGATGTTCCTCATCAATGCCTGGTTACAGACGCGTGATCCGGCCTATCTCGACGCGGCGCTCACGAATTTGTATTATCTCCTCGGCCAGAACGCCACGGGCTATTGTTTTGTCACGGGTTTTGGCTCGCATTCACCGATGCACCCGCATCATCGGCCATCCGTCGCCGATGGGATAGCAGCGCCTGTCCCGGGACTGTTGGTTGGCGGCACCAATCCGGGCCGGCAGGATCGGCAGACCTATGCCTATACCGAAGCCGAGACGGCTTATCTGGATAACGACCAGGCCTATGCCAGCAATGAGATCGCCATCAACTGGAATGCGCCGCTCGTGTATCTCGCGGGAGCGCTGGAGGCTCTCCAGTATACCGCGGGTTATGCACAGCCGGGACAAACGGCTCCGGCTGCACAGCCCGCGCCGCCGGCCCATGCGTTAGCGCCCATGTCGCATCCCCTGACCAAAGACCGGAGCGGGCTCTATGTTTCCAACTTTCCGATAGGCGGCGAATTCTCGGAGCAGGTAGAGCTCAATACGGACGGGACCCTCGAATATCATCATGCCGATGCGCACGGCCAGGCAACCGACACCTTGGAAGGTACCTACCAGATCGTCGGCGATAAACTGTATCTTACGTATACATCCACTACTGCCAGAGCGCCGAAATTGCTGTATAGGATTGGGAAGCGCCTATATCAGGCGGATGCCCGGGGACGCCGGGTCAATAAGGTGCCGGGTATTTCCGGGCGCCGCCAGTTTTTGTTATTCGGGTCGCGGAAGCGGACGTACTACCTGGAGCTGCAAACAACCTAAAACGGGGGTATATATGCTTAGGAACTTCGTCACCATCGCCTGGCGCAACCTGTGGAAGAACAAGGTCTATGCCGGCGTCAATATCCTGGGGCTGTCCCTGGGCATCGGCTGCGGCATCCTCATCTTCGCGCTCGTAACCTACCACCTGAGCTTTGATAATTTTCACCCGGACAAGGACCGCATCTACCGGGTCGTCACGGAATTCCATGACGAGATAGCCGATTACACACAGGGTGTGCCGACACCATTGGGCAGGGCTTTCCGCAATGATTTCGATTTCGCGGAGAAGGCGGCCCGGGTGATCGGTTCGGGCGACGACCTGATCGCCATCCAGGATGGTTCTGCCGAGAAGAAATTCAACGAAGAGAAGGGTGTGGCTTATGCCGAGCCGGAGTATTTCGACATTTTTAATTTCCCGCTTTTGCAGGGCGACAAGTCGACGGCGCTCCGTCATCCCGGCGAGGCGCTGATCACGGAGCGGCTGGCGCGGAAATATTTCGGGGAGGCGTCGGCCGCAATGGGCAAGCGGATTCGTGTCAATAACAAAACGAATTTCGCGATCGTAGGCATCTTGAAGGACATCCCTGTGAATACGGACCGAAAGGAGGAGATCTATGTATCCTACTCCGATATCCGGGAGTCGTCACCGCGGCTGGCCAGCGACAGCAGCTGGGGCAGTGTGTACAGCCAGAGCATGTGTTTTTTGCGGTTGCGACCGGGTGTGACGGTGACGCAGGCGAACAACGCGCTGCTGCAGATGGGCAGGAAATACAACAAGGGCAGGGATAAACAGACGACACTTTACCGGTTGCAGCCGTTGGCCGATATCCATTTCAACGGCCAGTTCGATGGGGTTGCCGATAAAAAATATCTCTGGTCGCTTTTCTTCATTGGAGTGTTTATCCTGATCACCGCGTGTGTGAATTTCATCAATCTGGCTACGGCGCAGGCCCTGAATCGTTCGACCGAAGTGGGGATACGAAAGGTGCTGGGCGGTCTTCGGCGTCAGCTTTTCTGGCAGTTCATCACGGAAACGGCGTTTATCGCGACGTTTGCCGTTGTGATGGGTTGTCTGCTTGCGGTGGCGACGCTTCCGGCCGTCAATAACATTTTTAAATCCGAGGTTTCTTTGCATCTGTTAAGTGATCCGGCGGCGATCGTTTTTATCATGACCCTGCTGGTAGTGGTGGTTTTCCTGGCCGGCAGCTATCCCGGTCTGGTCCTCTCGCGGTTCAAACCCGTGGCCGCGTTAAAAAGTAAGTTGTCGCAAAAAGAAGTGGGCGGTTTTTTGCTCAGGCGGATACTCGTAGTGACCCAGATGGCCATCTCGCAAATGCTGATCATCGGCACGGTGGTCATCGCCGGTCAGCTCCGGTATGCGGGACATCTCGATCTGGGTTTTGATAAAACCGCTACTGTGCTGCTGCCGTTGCCCCAGAACGATCCGGCGAAGCTGAGCACGATGGGCGCGCAGATCGCTTCGATCGCCGGGATACGGGATGTCAGTTTTTGCCGGTATGCACCGGCCTCCGAAGCCAACAATACTACGAATCTACGGTTTGCCAACCGCGCCGAAGATGAGCACTGGGAGACCAATACGAAGTCTGCCGATGACCAGTATGTAAGAACCTTTGGATTGAAGCTGATCGCCGGCCGGAACTATTTCCCCACCGTAGATTCGGCCCGGGAGGCGTTGGTCAATGAGACACTGGTCCGGCGATTGAATCTGGGGACGCCTGCGGCTATCCTGGGACAGACGATCAGGATCAACCGGCGGCAGGCGACGGTAGTAGGTGTCGTGCGCGATTTCAATAACCAATCGTTGCACAGCGAGATCGCGCCGGTCATCATATATCCGTCGAAGGACGAATACCGCACCTGTGCGGTGAAGATCGATCCTGCGCATATACACAGTGATCTCGCAGCGTTGGAGAAGATCTGGAGCGAGACTTTCCCCCAGTATTTGTATTCCTATACGTTCTTTGATGACAGCATCGCCAAATTTTATGAGCTGGATACATCGCTATTGCGCCTCATCGAATTCTTTGCGGCCATTGCGGTATTCATAGGGTGTCTGGGATTGTATGGGCTGACATCGTTTATGGCGGTACGCAAGACCAGGGAGATCGGGGTGCGGAAAGTGCTTGGAGCGGGGGTGCCGGGTCTCCTTTGGTTATTTGGGCGGGAATTCAGCCGGCTGGTGTTGATCGCTTTTGTTGTGGCGGCGCCGGTGGCGTGGTGGATCATGCAATATTACCTGCGGGATTTCAAATATCGGATCACGGTGGGGCCGGCTATTTTTCTGCTGGCGCTGGGGGTTACGACGGTGATCGTGGCGCTCACGGTGGGGTGGCGGAGTATGCGGTCCGCGTTGGCGAATCCGGTAATTGCTTTGCGTAGCGAGTAATAAAAAAGGCCCGCGAGGGCCTTTTTTATTAAAAGTTATTGAAGCGGTTCCAGCGGCCGGACCCAGATATTCCGGAAACTGATGGGCTCACTTTTGTCGCCGTGCGCCTGAAGCTTGATGGGCGAGGGGCCGTGCGCATGGTAGTAAGGTTTGCCGATATAGCGGGTCTCGCCTTTGAGCTCAAAACAATTTTGAACGAGCACACCGTTGAGAAAGGCCGTTACCCTGGCCGGAGAGGCGAGGCTGCCATCGGCGTTGAACACCGGTGCGGTCCAGACGACGTCGTAGCTCGACCATTCGCCCGGTTTGCGCGCCGGGTTAGCCAGCGGGATGCTTTGTTTATAGACGGAACCTACCTGACCGTTTGTATAGGTCTTGTTGTTATAGTTATCGAGGATCTGCAGTTCGTAGCCGGCGTCGCCCTTGCCGGTGGAGGCGAGGAAGAGACCGCTGTTGCCGCGGGCCTGGTCACTGCCGGTGATGTCCCTGGGGATGCGGAATTCCAGGTGCAGCTGATAGTTGGTAAAGTTTTGCTTGGTTTGGATATTACCCGACTTTTTATTGACGGTGAGGATGCCATCGGAGACGATCCAGTCCGCAGGAGTCTCATCGGCTGTTTTGACCCACTGGTCTTCGTTCTTGCCGTCGAAAAGGATCACGGCATCGGAAGGCGGGTTGCCGACTTTTTCGGCGGGCGTGACGATGGGGGGCACCGGGCTATAGACTTCGGTTGCACGGTGATCGGTGGAATCGTATTGCTGCTGCTGGGCGAAGATGGGGCTGGATGCAATAAGCAAGGCCGGAACCAGGAGAGTACGCCTGGAGAAAAGACAAGCAGAGGGCTTCATAAAAATGATGTGTTAATAATGAAGTGTGAATGTAACACATTTTATCGAAAAACGCCGCGAGCCTACTTGTCGAATTCATTACCCCAGCCTTCGGATTTGAGGCGGTCTACTTTTTGTAGTACCTCCTGCTCGAGGGCCTTTTTGTATTCCGCGATTTTGCCCTTGACCTTCGGATCGAAGGCTCCGATGATGGAGCCGGCGAAGATACCGGCGTTTTTACCACCGTTGAGCGCCATCGTTGCAACGGGTACACCACCGGGCATCTGCAGGATACTCAGGATAGAGTCCCAGCCGTCGATGGAATTCGAGGATTTGATGGGAACGCCGATCACCGGAAGCGAGGTCAGCGAGGCGACCATGCCCGGCAGATGCGCGGCGCCGCCGGCGCCGGCGATGATCACTTTCATTCCGCGATCGGCAGCTTCAACGGCATATTGCACCATGCGCAGCGGAGTGCGGTGGGCCGAGACAACAGTGAGTTCAAAAGGGACGTCAAATTCTTCGAGCATATCGCCGGCAAGCTTCATGACCGCGAGGTCGCTGTCGCTGCCCATAATAATTCCAACCAGGGGAGTACTCATCTTGCTGTTTTTATTTGCCGATACTACGGTCCCGCATTTCGACCACGGGCTCTTTTTGCGCTTCTTTGGCTGCCTCGGCTGCTTCTTTGGTGATCACCTTCAAGGTATTCTTGATCTTATGTGCTTTGTATACGAGATCTTGTTTTTCGCGGCTGATGATGGTCACATGGCCCATCTTCCGGCCGGGTTTGGTGTCGCTCTTTCCATAGATGTGCACGAACACATTATCCATCTGCAGCACTTCTTCGAGTCCTTCATAATAGGCTTCGCCGTTACAACCCGGGGCGCCGATGAGATTGACGATCGCGCCGGCGAGGATGGCTTCGGTGTTGCCCAGGGGATAGCCGAGGATCACACGCCATAACATATCGAACTGGGAGCTGTAATTGGCTTCTATCGTATGGTGCCCGCTGTTGTGGACACGGGGTGCGGTCTCGTTGACAAAGACATCTCCTTGTTTGGTCAAGAAAAGCTCGACGGCAAAGATGCCTGGGCTTTTGAGCTCTTTGACGATGCGGAGCGAGATCGCTTCCATCTTCCACAGCACACTTTGCGGGAGTTCGGCCGGGCTGATCTGGTAGTCCAGCAGGTTGAGGCGTTGGTCGAAGACCATGTCGACGGGAGGGTAGATGGCCGTTTCGCCTTTTTGGCCAACGGCGATCACCTGCGAAATTTCCTTGTCGACGGGAACCATCTTCTCCAGCACACCGGGCGCATCGAAGCCCTTTTCGATCTCTTCTTTGCTATTTATGATATGAACGCCTTTTCCGTCGTACCCGCCGACGGCGAGCTTATGTACCGCGGGTAACATCTCGGGATGATTGCGGACATCGTCCAGGTTTTGTGTGATGACAAATTCGGCGGAAGGAATGCTATGCTCCGCGTAAAATTGTTTTTGGGTGATCTTGTTCTTGATGATCTTGAGGGCAGCCGGCTTGGGGTAGATCTTCACACCTTCCGCTTCCAGTTTTTCGAGCGCCTCTTCGTTGACGGATTCGATCTCGATGGTGAGGGCATCGAGCCCTTTCCCGAAATGGTAAACGTCGTCGAAATTCCGGATATCGCCTTTCACGAAATGATGTGTCAAATGCGCCGCAGGACTTTTCTCATCTTTTTCCATGAGGTAGGTCTCCACAGGGTAATTGGCTGCTGCCTGCAACAACATTCTCCCCAATTGACCTCCGACTAGAATACCTACTTTTAACATGGTGATGATTTATTGGCCGAAGATAGACAAAACTGCATATTCCTCGTTTTTTTTGTACCTTGGCAGTTGGCATGCGACCCGATTACTCTCATAAAATTTTCGGCGATAAACGATTGCTACCTTTTCTCCGCCTCGAGAATTATACCCGCGTGCGCGGCTAAGCCTGCTTATTTGCACTTCGGTTCCTTTTACTTAAACATTAAAAATATTTATATGTCTTCTGCTTCCGTTCAGGATACCCGTAAACCTGCACCAGCCGGTGATTTCCTTCCGTTGCAGGGAACGGATTACGTTGAATTCTATGTTGGGAATGCCAAACAAGCGGCCCATTATTATCGTTCCGCCTTTGGGTTTCAGGCGCTGGCTTATAGCGGCCCCGAGACGGGCAACAAAGAAGCCGTGAGCTATGTCGTCCGTCAGAACAAGCTGACCTTTGTCCTTACCACCGCACTGCGTCCCGAACATCCCATCGCCGAGCACACACGGGTCCATGGTGACGGGGTCCGGGTACTGGCCCTGCGGGTGGATGATGCCGCCGCCGCCTGGGTGGAGACGACCAACCGCGGCGGTAAAAGCTATATGGAACCCACCGTGTTCACCGATGCCGCGGGCGAGGTCGTGCTCAGCGGTATCCATACCTATGGGGATACCATCCATCTTTTCATAGAACGCAAGAATTATTCTGGTGTCTTCATGCCGGGATTCCGGGAATGGAAGCCGGCTTACAACCCGCCGTCTACCGGCTTGCTCTATGTCGACCACTGTGTGGGCAATGTGGGCTGGAACCAGATGGATCCCTGGGTGAACTTTTACGAGAACGTGATGGGTTTCAGGAATATCCTTTCGTTTGACGACAACGACATCTCCACGGAATATTCTGCCCTGATGAGCAAGGTGATGAGCAATGGGAACGGGTATGTGAAGTTCCCCATCAACGAACCTGCCGAGGGGAAAAAGAAATCCCAGGTGGAGGAATACCTCGAGTTCTACAAAGGGGAAGGCGTACAGCATGTGGCGCTGGCTACTGCCGATATTATCGGCACGGTGACGCAGCTGCGGGACCGGGGCGTAGAATTCCTGCAGGTACCGGCTTCTTATTATGCCGACCTGTTGGAACGGGTGGGAAAGATCGACGAGGATCTGCGGCCCTTGCAGGAGCTGGGGATCCTGGTGGACCGGGATGACGAAGGGTATCTGTTACAGATCTTTTCCAAGCCCGTGGAGGACCGGCCGACGCTTTTCTTTGAGATCATCGAGCGCAAGGGCGCCAAAAGTTTTGGGAAAGGGAATTTCAAGGCGCTATTCGAGGCGATCGAACGGGAACAGGGTGCCAGAGGAAACTTGTAGACGCGATCAAAAGTGGCAGGTTTTTTGCATTTTTTGGCTATCTTTAGCGTTAGGCTATCGATACCCAACGCACCCTCTGTATGCACGTTAAACACAACTTTGTCGCTCTCTGTCGCATGGCTATCCTTGGGTGTCTGTCGCTAGGTCTTGCCGGCAGTCTCCTCCTTGGTCTCCCCGTGAGTCTCCTTGCCCAGAATTCAGCCCCCTCGATCCGGTTGATCGACTATCAGCGCGCCAGCCCGAAGCTCGGCGACCTGCTTCACCGGAAGGAAGACACGCTGATGAAACAGTTCAAGGAAAAAGGACTGGTCTGGCCCGCGCGTTTTGTGTATATCCGTTCGTTCAAATACGACAGCCAGCTCGAAGTCTGGGTCAAAGCGACACAACAGGAACGGTACAAACTGTTCAAGACCTATAAGATCTGCGCGATGGCGGGTACGCTGGGACCGAAACGAATGCAAGGCGACTACCAGGTCCCCGAAGGATTTTATTATATCAACGAGTTCAATCCGCGATCCGAATATCATCTGTCGCTTGGCTTGAATTACCCGAATGCTTCGGACAGAATGCTAAGCGATTCCACGCAACCAGGCGGCCAGATCTTTATCCATGGCAGCTGTGTAACCACGGGGTGCATTCCGATCACCGACGGCCAGATCGAAGAATTGTATATCCTCTGCTCCTATGCGAAGGACATGGGTCAGGACTTCATCCCCGTGCATATCTTCCCAGTGAACTTCAATAACCCCCGCAGCGTCGACTATCTCAATAAATACCTCCTGACCTTTTCGGAATATACCCCGTTTGCCAAAAGTATGCGGAGCGCCTTTTATTATTTCGAGAAATACCGGGAGGTGCCTTTCGTGATGGTCAATGGCAAGGGTGAATATGTAACGGAAGAGGTGACGCCCTCGGAAGCCAGTCTCAAAGTGGCCAATCTGGAGCCCCTGTCTGGCGCTTCCTCCGGCGCGACGGCCCGAAAGAAACCGGTGCATTTGCGGCCCGAGCGCGTAGATCCCATCCGCGATGAGGACCTCGCGCATTCCGTGGATCATCTGCCGCTGTATCCGGGGGGCAACGAGGCTTTTCAGATCTTTTTGAATGATCTCTCCAAAGAAAGTGTAAAATACCTCGATGCCGGGCAAACCAAGGCCTTCATCATGGTCGAGTATGTGATCGACTCGCTTGGTAAGCCCGTTTATGCCAAGGTTATCCGCGGCGGCAACGACCTCGTCAATGAGCGGATAGAAGACGCCTTTTTGGGCATGCCGCAGTGGGTACCCGCGGAGCGGGGATATGTCCATGTACCGGTTAAGATGAAACAAACGGTGATGATAGGGGAGGATTAGCGCATCAGGACCTGTACGGTCTGAGGCGTTTGTTGCTTCAGAAGTTCCTGCGAGCCTGCGGTGAGCCGGGTAAGCGTTCCCATGTCATAATGCCGGATGGTGAGCAGGGTGAGGCCGCGTTCTATCTGTACGTCGAAATCGTTCGCCGCTTCGAGCGCCAGCCGTTCGATGCGCGCGGGCCGGTCGTCGAGACAAACCTGCAGGCTTACCGCCCCGGTTTGGATCAGGTTAGGTTTTACCCGCACCTGGCCGAAGAGGGCATAGAGTTTTGCCGTTCCCGTTTCACCTACAAAGGAAAAATCTTTGGAATGTAGCTGCACCAGCACCTGCTCCTTTTTCAGGACGATGATGGGCGGAAGGCCTTTCACCGCACTATTGTGGATCACCGTGCCGGGGAGCGAGGCGTCGAGAAAGCACTTTACATAGAGGGGAATATCCTTGTTCTGCAACGGTTTGATGGTCTTGGGGTGAATGACCTGTGCACCATAATACGCCATCTCGATGACCTCGTCGTAGTTGAGCTCGCGGAGGATCTTAGCATCGGGAAATTGTTTGGGATCGGCATTCATTACCCCTTCGACATCCTTCCAGATCGTCAGGCTTTCCGCGTCGAGCAGATTGGCGAAGACGGCGGCGGTATAGTCGCTGCCTTCGCGGCCGAGCGTGGTGCTTTCGTTGTCCTGGGTGGAGCCTATAACCCTTGGGTGATGACCATATCGTCGTCGCCGAAGAGCGGGACAATATCGGCCTCGACTCTTTGAGCCGTGACGGTCATATCGATGGCGGCGTCGCGGAAATTGGCGTCGGTGCGGAAGATATCGCGCACGTCGATCCACTGGTTGCCGATGCCGGACTCGGCGAGGAAGGCGCTGACGATCGAGGTGCTCAACAGCTCACCGATACAAACGATCTGGTCGTAATAGTAGTCGAATTCGCGCACGGGCTTGTCGTGCAGGAGCCACTCGACCTCGGTAAAAAAATCTTTTAATTGCGCCTCGGCCGCCAGATAGTTGTGGACGAGGAGGTATTTGGCCGTGGTGAGGTGGTTGTCCTTGATCTGACCGAATAGCCGCAGCGCTTCTTCTTTGTGGCCGCCAAAGAAGGCTTCCGCGACCTTTTCGAGGGCATTGGTGGTCTTACCCATAGCGGAGATGACCACCAGCAGGCGCTGGCCGCTGGCTTTGCTTGCACGGAGGATGACCGGGATCTGCCGGATGCGCTCTATACTGCCCGCACTGGCGCCGCCAAACTTGAAGACTTTAAACATGGGTGCAAATATAAGTCGCCGGCATCGTTGTCGTAGATTCTTGGGGGGCAATTTGCTAAAAGGTGCTAAATTGCGTTTCTATGAACGTCAATAGAAAAGTACTCACGCTCGATGAATTCACGCTTCAGCAGCTCAGGATGTTTCCCAATGCCACCGGCGAGCTCAGCAACCTGCTGCGGGATATCGGGCTTGCGGCAAAACGGATCAACGTGGAGGTCAACAAAGCCGGACTGGTCGATATCCTCGGTGATGCCGGTACGGTAAACGTACAAGGCGAGGACGTGAAGAAGCTCGATATCTATGCCAACGATCAGTTCATGGGTGTACTGCGGCATGGTATCAGCTGCGCGGGCATCGGCAGCGAAGAGCTCGACGACAGCGTGGTCTTTGACGATGAGATCAGCAACAATTCCAAATATGTCTGCTTGTTCGATCCGCTGGACGGCAGCGGCAATATCGACGTCAACGTGAGCATCGGCACCATCTTTGGCGTTTACCGGCGCACGAGCGAAAAGGGGAAGCCCTGTACCAAGGCCGATTTTCTGCAACCCGGTCGTAACCAGGTCGCCGCCGGCTATATCGTCTATGGCTCCTCGACCATGCTGGTCTATGCTACGCGGCGCGGTGTCAACGGTTTTACCCTCGATCCGAGCATCGGGGAATTCACACTGAGCCATCCCAACATCAAATGTCCCGAGTCGGGGAAGATCTATTCCGTGAATCACGGCAATTTCTTTCAGTATGAGGACCGGGTGAAGGCATATATCGATTGCTGTCAGAAAAAGACAAAGGACAACGGTGGGCCCTATACGCAGCGGTATATCGGTTCGATGGTGTCCGACGTGCATCGTAATCTGATCAAGGGAGGCATCTTTCTTTATCCCGGTACGTTCTCACGCCCCGGCGGCAAGCTCCGGCTGCTGTATGAATGCAATCCTTTTGCTTTCATCACCGAAGTGGCGGGCGGCAAGGCCACGGATGGGAAACAACGGATACTCGATATCCAGCCTACGGAACTGCATCAGCGTTCGCCTTTCTTTGTGGGAAGCCGCCTGATGATGGAAGAGTTGGAATGCTACCTGAATAGATAAACCTGTCGATTCCGGTACATTAATTGCCAGAAGAGAGGCATGAAAGCGATTTTTTGTCTGATGGCAGTGACTTTAATGTCATTGAAGCCTCCCGCGCCGCATCCTACTTCGGCCGAAATTCTCCGATTAATCAATGCCCATCGCCGCAGCATCGGCCTGCCGGCGCTCGAGGGTAATTCTTTTATTTCTTCGGTGGCATTGCAACATAGCCGCGACATGCTGAACGGCAGGACGCCTTTTGGTCACGAAGGTTTTCACGACCGCATGCTGAAGATCCGCGGACACCTGGGCAGCCTGCATGTGGCGGCCGAAAATGTCGCGTCGGGGCCGATGTCGGCCAGAGAGGTCGTGGATGGCTGGCTGCATAGTCCGGGACACCGGCGGAATATCGAAGGCGACTTCAGGTTGACGGGAATAGGGCTTGCCGCGGGGAGTAATGGGATGATCTATTTTACACAGATTTTCGTGAAATGAAGTAATTTGCCGGCTATGACAGCGAAAACGATCATTTCCGTCAAGAATCTCACAAAAAAATACGGTGATTTCGAAGCGGTAAAAGGCATCAGCTTTGATGTTATGGAAGGAGAGATCTTCGGGCTGCTGGGCCCCAACGGCGCCGGGAAGTCCACGACGCTGGAGATCATCGAAACATTGCGCGACAAGACCAGCGGCCAGGTGACGGTCGATGGTTTCGATCTGGATAAGGCCCCCGGCGAGATCAAGAAGGTCATCGGCGTACAGCTGCAGACCTCGGGCTACTATCCCGGGTTGAATCTCACCGAGCTCATCGAACTGTTCGGCGGTCTTTATAACCGAAAGGTGCGACCCATGGATTTTCTCGATATGGTCAATCTGCGTGACAAGGCCAAGGCCAAGTTCAAAGAGCTGAGCGGTGGTCAGAAACAGCGGTTCTCGATTGCGACGACGCTGATCAACCAGCCGCGGATCATCTTTCTGGACGAGCCGACCACGGGGCTGGACCCGCAGGCGCGACGCAACCTGTGGGAACTGATCAAAGACATCCGCAGCAAGGGCACGACGGTGATCATCACTACCCATTATATGGACGAGGCAGAGATCCTGTGCGACCGGGTCGCCATTATCGACTCGGGGAAGATCATCGTCATGGAATCCCCGGACAGGCTGATCGACAACCTCGTGGCGGGTGGATTCGAACGACCTAAAGAGGTGAAGAAGGCTAATTTGGAAGATGTGTTTATTCATTTGACCGGTCATACCCTGCGGCCGGAAAACTAACATAACCATGAGCACGCCCACTATCGATCCGCGTTATCCCATTGGTCCTTATCAGCCCAAACCGTTTTCCGAACATCAGAAACAAGAGTGGCTGAACGATATCAAATTTCTGCCGCAGCTATTGGAGAACGCCATCGTCAATTTAGACGAGGCGCACCTACAGACGCCGTATAGGGATGGCGGATGGACGGTGCAGCAGCTCGTTCATCATGTAGCGGACAGTCATATCAATGCCTACTGCCGTTTCAAGCTGGGGCTCACGGAAGAAAAACCTGCGATCCGGCCCTACGAAGAAAAAGCCTGGGCGCTGTTGAATGACGTGCAGACGATCCCGATCAATGTGTCGATCACCCTGCTCTATGCCTTGCATACGCGCTGGTATGCGACGATCAGCGATCTGAACTTAAAGGAATGGGAGCGGATCGTTTATCATCCCGAGGCGGACAAGACCATGTCGCTTTGGTATCTGCTGGGCAATTATAGCTGGCATGGGAGGCATCATGTGGCGCATATTACATCGCTGCGGGAGCGGATGGGATGGAAATGAGGGTCGCGGCCGGCAGGTGGGTTCAAAAAATTTTTTGCATGAAAGATATTAGCTGGAGGACGATCTCCAAGGAATATTTGTTTAAAGAGCAGTGGTTGAAATTGCGGAAGGATACGTGCGAGACACGGGAAGGAAAATTGATCTCCCCTTATTATGTTTATGAATTTCCGGATTGGGTGATCGCGGTAGCGGTTGCCGAAGACGGGCGTTTTATCCTCGAGCGGCAATATCGCCATGCCATCGGCCGGATAGATTACGAGCTGCCGGGTGGTTGCGTGGACCCTGCGGACAGGACGCTCGAGGACGCCTTACGCCGCGAGCTGCTCGAAGAGACAGGGTATACTTTTACCAATGTCGAATATCTATGCCGGACCTCGGCCAATCCCAGCACCCATAGCAATTGGGCGCATCTCTATCTGGCGACGGGCGGGGTGCGGACGCAGGAACAGGAGCTGGATCATAACGAAGAAATCGAGATCTATCTCTATACTGTCGATGAGCTCCGGGAACTGCTGAATGACAATGGCATCATTCAGAGCATGCATGTTACTGCGCTGTATTACGCCCTGCAGAAGATGGGATTGATGAAGTTTTAGATCGGCCTCGCCGGATGGCCGCCTAGACTTCCGCGACAACGAAGACGCTGCCGCAGATTACCACGAGGTCTTTGGGCCGGGCGTGGCTCCGGGCGGCGGCCAGGGCTTCGGCTACGGTGGGGTAGGACAGCCCTTTGAGGCCGGCTGCCGTTGCCTGGACGGCGAGCTCGTTTTCTGAGAGCGCGCGGGGGATCTGGGCGCGGGTAAAATAATAGCGCGCCTGCGCGGGCAGAAGGGACAATACACCGCTGATGTCCTTGTCCTTAACCAATCCGAGCACAATATGTAATTCTTCGTGGTCGGTCAGCTCGATCTGCCGCAGCAACTGCCGGACGCCATCCTCATTATGCGCGACGTCGAGGACGATGTCGGGGTGTTCGTGGATGATCTCCCAGCGGCCGTGCAGTCCCGTGAGCTTTTTCACCTGTTTCAGGGCTTGCAGCACGTGCTGCTGTTCGAGTATCCAGCCTTTGTTCCTTAAGGTATGGATCGCCTCGATGACGGTCAGCAAATTCCTGGTTTGATAGATGCCGGAGAGATCGAGGGTATAGTATTGTTTATCGGCTGCGACGGGGCTGGTTGCGACCTCGGCGATGAGCTGATGCCGCTGGTATTTCCAATCCGAGATAAAATGCTGTTTGTCGGCAAAACGGATCGGCGCTTCTTCTTCATGAGCGCGCTGGATGAAGATGGGTTCCGTTTCTGGATGTGTCTCGCCGATGACCACGGGCACGCCGGGTTTGATGATGCCGGCCTTTTCGAAGGCGATCTTCCCGAGGGTGTCACCGAGCAGATTCATATGGTCATAACTGATATTGGTGATGACACTCAGCTCGGGGGTGACGATGTTCGTAGAATCGAGCCGGCCGCCCAAACCGACTTCTATGACGGCGATGTCGACCTTTTGCCGAGCGAAATAATCGAAGGCCATGACCACGGTGAGCTCGAAAAACGAGGGGTCCAGGGCCTCGCTAAGTGGTTTGGTCCGTTCGACGAAATCGACGATGGCCGCTTCGGTAATAAATTCCCCGTTGACACGGATGCGTTCGCGGAAATCTTTGAGATGAGGAGAGGTATAGAGCCCGGTTTTGTAACCGGCCTGCTGGAAGATGGCCGCCAGCATATGGCTCGTAGAGCCTTTGCCGTTAGTACCAGCAATATGGACCGACTTGAAACGACGTTCGGGGTTGCCGGCGAATTCGCTGAGCCGCCAGGTGTTGTCGAGGTCGTGTCGATAGGCGGCCGCGCCGATGCGGCTATACATGGGTAGCTTTGTGAAGAGGTAATCTACCGTTTCTGCGTAGTTCATAAGGGAGCAAAGGTACGGAACGGGAGCTTAGTTGTGCACCTTCAGATTCACGATGATGCCGCCGACATGTTCCTGGCCGGTAGCTTCGAACTTGACCTGCCGGACCTTGCGCTGGGCGATGGCGATAAGATGACCGTCGGAGGTGGTCGAGCCGCGCATATCATAATCGGCGCTGGTGACATTGCCATTTTCGTCCACATGCACGTCAAGGACAATCTTGGCGTTCTGATTGAAATCATCGGTAAAGGAGGGAACACTTAGCATTCTGAGGCCGCGTAACCCGCCGGTGGCGATGAGTCCGTTGCCATGACCACCACCGGTATAATTGGTAGAATTGGGATTGCCACCGGGTGCACCCTGGTCGCCGCGGCCGCCGGCGATGCCTTCGCTGCCGCCGGGTTTGAAATCATCCGCAGCATTGCCACCGGTACCGGTACCATTGCCGCCATGCATGAGGGCTTTGGGATGCGGAATGGGTTTTGGTGTGGGCACGGGATCCGGTGTCTTTACCGGCCGCGCCTTGACCTTGGTCTCGTCTTTTTCGGGGATACGCGTGGCGTTGGGCTTGGTGACCGCGGCCTTTTTGATCACGGGAGCATCTTCTTTATTGTTGTCGTCGGTCTCGACGTCCTTGGCGGGTGCCTTTTCGACTGCGGCCACCTTGGGCGGCGTATATTTTTGTTTGTCTTCCGCGCTGGGTTCGCCGGGGAGGTAGGGCTGATCTTTACCGAGGCCTTTGTCGCTGTTGCCGAGGTTGACTTCGATGCCGTCTTCTACGGGCGGCGCCGGTTCTATGGGTGTGGTCCAGCTCACGATGAAAAAGATGGTGAGCAGGAGGGCACACGCCACTGCAGTATAGCCAGTAGCTTTTAAATTCTTTTCGGATTCGAAGTTATCAGCCATGATGCGAATTTACCAATTTCCCGGGGCATAACGCAAGGTATTGGGGCTTAATTGCCCCAGGCATGCTTGCGAAAATGTTAAAATAGGATCGGTATGGTGGCTTGTCCTCAATTGGCGGAAGAATGATGACCATTTCGACGATCGGAACGGCCGGAGGGGCGGGCGTGACGACTGTATTTGGGTGGGTAATGGATATCATAAGCCATTTCATAGCCGGCGTTCGAGACAAAGGCCTTGCGCTTGGCGTGTTTGCGTTTGGCGAGAAAATAGGTGGTCAATCCGGCGGCAAGAGCAGTGGTAAGGGCAGTAAGGGCAATGGCTTGAGATCTCTTCATAACGGATGCTTTCACAGTTGAATGCAAGCGAAATGCCAAGTTTATCCAATGCGATGATAAAGCCAGGCAGGGATGTGTTTGAAGAGCTTGGCGATGATCCACCAGCGGTGGGTGATATAGACGCGCCAGCGTTTTCTTTCGATGGCTTCGCGGATCTGTTTGGCGGCCTTGGAGGGAGCAGCAGACCAGAATACCGGCCCCTTGGCCATTTTTGTATCGACGAAACCCGGTTGGACATCGGTAAGATAGAGCGGGATCTTTAGCTTGCGGGCCTTGATGTAGAGGCCCTCGAAATAAATGCTTTGAAAACTTTTAGCGGCGCTATAGGCCGGCGAGAGCCGGTTGCCCCGGATCGAGGCAATGGAAGAGATAGTGACGAGATGGCCGTGGCGCTGCTGCCCGAAGAACCGCCAGCCGAAGTGAATGGCTTCGAGAAACGCATTGACATTGATGTCCACCGTGGCCTTGTCGACGGCCCAGTCCAGCGCTTCCTGGGGTTCGCCCCAGCCTGCGCTATAGATCAGAATGTCGAGGCCGCCTAATTTGCGTGTCAGGAACTGGAGATGGCCCGTGAGGCCGGAGGCTGTGGCGTCGAAACATTCGGTGACGACGTTGTTGGGATATTCCAGCTGCAGGCTATAGAGCAGCTCCTGGCGCCGCCCGGTGGCCCCGACAAGGTGGCCCGAGCCGGCGTAGAGCCTTGCCAGTTCGCGACCGATGCCGGAAGTCGCACCGATGATGAGGACCTTTAGCATGCCTCAAGATAGGGAAAATGCAGTGGCCTAATGCGCGAAATTTGCTTCATACCTGCCTTTGATGCGCTCCATGGGCGGATTGAAGTAGCCGAATTTTACCTTTGGGAATTCTTCGTGGATCAGCTCCATCAATTGTTTCACGCCCATGCATTCGCCGGTGTCGGTTGCGCCCAGCTTTCCAAGATACCAGTCCGGATCGATGTTGAAGTTCCGCCATTGGATCATGGTCAGATCGGTGGTGCGGATGAGTTCCCGGAGCGCTTCATATTCTTCTACACTATCCGTCATCCCCGGGAAGACGAAATAATTGATGCTGGCCCAGCCGCCGAAACTGCGTACGACGCGCAGGCTCTCGACGATGTCGTCGAAGGCATAGTTGTTGGGACGGTAATAGGCATTGTAGATGGCGGGCCGGGCCGAGTTGAGGCTCACACGGATCGAATCGAGCCCTGCTTCGCATAGGGCGCGGACGGCTGCGGGCTTCGAACCGTTGGTATTGATGTTGATGCTGCCGCGGGGCGTGTGTTTACGCATGGCGATGATGGACTCGCGGATGGTCTCCCACATCAGCAGGGGTTCGCCTTCGCAACCCTGGCCAAAGCTGACGATAGGGAAGGGTGCTTCCTCCAGATGCGGAACCGTGAACTCGACGATCTCTTCGGCCGTTGGTTTGAACGTAAGCCTGTCCTGTGTCGAGGGGATGGTCTCTTCCTGCGGCTGGAAGGAGATACAGCCGATGCAGTTCGCATTACAGGCCGGCGAAGTCGGTATCGGGCATTCCCAGCGGCCCATAAAGAAATTACGGGCGGCGGGGCAGTGATAGGTGAGACAGCAGTTCTCCGCCAGATGTTTGACGAGGCGGTTTTGCGGATAAGCTTTGGTGATGGTGTCGACACCGGCGTTGATAATATCCCAATCGTACCCCGCGCAATCCTGGCGGATGTCCTGTTCGATGCGGACCGCGGGGACATAGAACTTGTTGTCATGCCAGCCGGCGGCGGTATAGCAAAAGAGGGGGAGGGTAGGTGCGTCCGGCGCCGTTTCGTAGGCGGCAAGATAGAGCCCTGTGTGTGCCGGGGGAATGAAGGCGGCTACCGCCCAGCCTTTTTCGCAAAGCCGCATCTCGCCCGTGCGGACGTCGATGCCAATGCCGCGACGGCCGGGGAGCTCATAGAGGCTGCCGCCGTCGGGTAGCTCGATCCATTCTTCGGGATCGACGGGGAGGGCATCCCAGCCGCTTCTTCCGGTGGTGTAAAGGGTGGTGTCTTCGAAAATGCTCCCCTTCCCATCGGAATAGAGGATATACGGTGATTCCTTCGGCATCCGCAAATTTAAGACTTTTAGGGGAGGTAGAAGGCGCAGAAGGCCTGGACCCGTTCCAACTCCTCGAAATTGAGGTTGTTGCGGAATTGGAACCGGAGGGGTTTGTCCCCGGCGGTGATGATATCGATGCTGTCGTAATAGGCGTCGATCTTATTGATATGGGTCCAGTAAAGGAAGCGGGATTCGGGGATATCCGGAACGGTAATACCCGTGTGGTGGATGGACAAGGTCTCGTCGTGCCGGAAAAGGCGTTCACAGTAACAGAGATAGCTGTAGGCGATGGCCAGCAGGAGGTGGAACAAACCGGTTATAGGACTTCCCTGGACCAGCATCAACACACCGATACCGGTAAAGAAGATGATCTCGATGATGCGGAAAAGCAGGCTCACACGTGGCATCTGGAGCAGCAGGTCACGGCCGACGAGGACCAGCAGAAAGATATCGAGGGAGATGATCAGCAGACACCAGAAATAAAGGGTATGGGTCGTTTCGCCGCGGAAATGGCTGATAGCATGGGCGAGGATCAGGGCGCCGGCCAACGTATGTAAACGGGTGCCGGTGCGTTTCAGCCGGTCGAGCCGCGGGGCGATAACGGGGAAAGAGATGGAATCCATACAGCAGTTTTGCCACTATGATGCAAAAAACAGGCTATTCCATAAAACTTGGTTTTATAGCATCCAGCCGTTCCCGGCAGTAGGCATTGAACTCTTCTTCGTCGGCGTCGTCTTCGTCCTCGTCGTCGGCCACCTCGCGCTGCAGCAGACGGTTGTCTTTAAAGTCGAGGGTCAGCAGACCGTCTTTGAGGATCACGTTGTTGAACAAGGTCCAGTCGAAGCGGCGTTTGATAAGCGTATTCATGACGATCCGGTCCTGGTCGAAGCCTATTTCCAGGGGTCGTTTGGTCTGGTATTCGAGGAAGGCCAAAAGGAAAAAGAACACGCCGACCCAGGGGGTGGACGAGGTGCCGATCCAGCCGATGGCGGCTACGAGCAGCCAATATCGGTAGCGGACGCCTGAACGGCGGCGGATGCGGGCAATGACGTTGAACGCCACTCCGATGATGAGCAGCAGGGCGAGGCCGGCAGAGAGCCAGCCGGCGGTGGGCATAGTGCGCAGGGCATGAAGCGCACTCAGCAGAAAACTGATCGCGGACAAAAGACAAAGCAGGATGCTGAAAGCATCGGAGACCCGTTCGCTCTTTTTTTTGAGGATAACGACGTACTGGTAGCGCATGCCCATCAGGAATTGTTGGCTACGAGTAAATTACTCAATTTCCATAAAATGCGGGCACCGACATTCGCGTCCCAGTCGTTCTCCCCGACGCCGATCTCTACCAGATCGAAGCCGATAAATTTGCGGCCGCTCTGGATGATCTTGCGGATGAGATAAAAGACCTGCTCCGATTCGAAACCGCCGAGGACCGGTGTGCCGGTGTTGGGACATAGCTTAGGATCGAGACCGTCGACGTCGAAGCTGAGGTAAACTTTTTCCGGCAGATGATTTACGATCTCTTCCGCGATGTCCTTCCATGACTGGCCTTCAAACAGCCGTTCTTTGACGTCTTTATCGAAATAGGTGATGACGCGGTAGTCGCTGTTGCAGATATAATCCCACTCCTGTCCGGAATAATCGCGTACGCCCGCCTGTACCAAACGTTTTAGTTGAGGTATTTCTTTTAATGCATTGTACATCACACTGGCATGGCTATATACGAAGTCTTCGTAGCATTGGCGTAGATCGCAGTGGGCGTCGATCTGGAGGATACCAAAATCCCCATGTTTCTCCGCAATGGCCTTGAAATAGCCTAGCGGGGTACTATGATCGCCACCCAGCAGTCCAACCAGCTTGCCCTGGTCCAGCAGGGTGCGGGTTTGTTCATAGACCCATTTGTTGAGATAATTGCTTCCCTCGTTGATCTCCTTGAGAGATTTGCACATAAAGGAGTTATTCTCAAGTATTTCGCCTTTAGAAGTAAAGTTGATATAGAGCTCCGCTTCCTTGCGGAGATAGTCCGACTTCATCAGGATCTTTTTATCCGGTTGTCGCATATAAAAACCCTGGCGCCAGCCATTGTCGCTTTCGGCGTCGTAGAGATCGACCTGCATGGAGGCGCGGAAGACGTGTTCGCAGGCGCGGCTTGTACCGGCACCATAGCTCACGGTGACTTCCCAGGGAACAGGCAGGATAACCAGACGCGCGTCCTCCTCACTAAAGGGGAGACCAAAGATATTGTTCCTGGGGTTGCTCGGCGCATTGGGGTCGAACTTCGATAGATCTGTCATGGAGTAAAGCTTTCTTTGCAAACGGCACGCAAGGTACGACTAGAATACGAGACCCGTCGAAAATTAGTAACGGCGGTGGTCTGCGCGAGGAGGGTGTTTTGGAAAATGTTTCCTTACTTACTAGTAAGTAATTAATTTTGCACCGGCTTAAATACTGCTCCGGGACGAGCTCCCGGATAAATCATGAACACCCGGGATAAAATAGTATATATTGCGGACAGGATGATCCGGGACGTGGGTTACAATGCCTTCAGTTACAGTGATATCAGCGAACATATGCAAATCCGTCCTGCTGCGATCCATTATCATTTCCATACGAAGAATGATTTAGGGTTGGAGGTGATCCGGCAGGAATTGGAGCGGGTCAGGCAATTCCGGCGGGAAGAAGGCAGGCATTTGTCAGGTGAGGACCAGCTGAAGCGGCTATTCTATACCTTTTTTCGTCAGAGTTTTGAGGACCAACATTGCTTGATGGGAGCGCTTACGCCCGATTTTGCGACCTTTGATGAGCCGATGCAGGAAAGGATCCGGGAATTATGCGGCGCAATCCTGCAATGGGTCTCACTTTGCCTGGAGGGAGAGCGGTTGGCAGATCGGATGCGCTTCAAGGGGACGGCAGACGACAGGGCCCTGCTGGTGATATCGACTTTGCTGTCATCGTTATTGTTGGCGCCAGTAATAGGAAGAGAGATCTTTGTACGGATGGCTGACCAACTATTAGAAGATCTTGGCGCCCATTGGCGGATTGACGATCTGGGAGATGTACCCGAAGACTTCGATGATCCGCATTCATATACTTGAACACACATATTAATATACTATGAAAAGAGTTGTCGTCACAGGTATTGGAGCTATTACGCCGTTAGGAAACGATGTTGCCACGTATTGGCAGAATATGGTCGCCGGCGTCAGCGGCGCGGCGCCGATCACGCATTTTGATGCCAGCGCTTTCAAGACGCGGTTTGCCTGCGAGGTGCGGAATTTCAATCCGGGGGAATTGCTGGATCGGGCCGAGCTGAAACGGACGGACCTGTTTACGCAATATGCATTGGTGGCTGCCGATCAGGCCATCAAGGATTCGGGCATCGACTTCAAGCGCATGGACCCCTTCGATACCGGGGTGATCTGGGGATCGGGGCAGGGTGGGATGCAGACATTTGAAGAACAGGTCACCGAATATGCGGGCGGGGATGGAACGCCCAGGTTCAGCCCTTTCTTTGTGCCGAAGCTGATCGCGAATATGGCTTCGGGGATGATCTCCATTAAATACGGATTGATGGGCATTAATTATACCACGGTTTCGGCGTGCAGCACGTCGAATACTGCTTTTATGGATGCGTTGACCTATATCCGGCTGGGCAAGGCGAAGGTGATCGTAGCCGGAGGCTCGGAAGCGCCGATTACGTCCGCCAGTGTGGGCGGCTTTACCGCAATGAAAGCAATGTCGACCCGTAACGATGATCCCGGGCATGCTTCGAGACCATTCGATGTCGACCGGGATGGATTTGTCATGGGCGAGGGGGCCGGGTGTCTCCTGCTCGAAGAATACGAGCATGCGAAGGCCCGGGGCGCGCGCATGTATGGCGAGCTGGCGGGTGCGGCGATGACGGCCGATGCCTATCATATGACCTCGACCCATCCGGAAGGGGCAGGAGCCCTGCGGGCGATGCTCGATGCTTTAAAAGATGCGGGATTGAACCCTGACGACGTCGACTATCTGAATGTGCATGCGACTTCCACGCCGGTGGGCGATCTGAGCGAGACGCATGCCGTGAGCCGGCTTTTTGGCGAGGCGCCGCCTAACCTGATCGTCAGCGCCACCAAATCGATGACGGGGCATCTGCTGGGAGCGGCGGGCGCCATCGAGGCCATTGCCTGTCTTATGACCATCCGGGACGGTGTAATTCCACCGACCATCAATACCCAGCATATCGATCCGGCGGTCCCCAAAGGGCTAAAGATCCTTTTGGGGCAGGCGCAGCAACACCCGGTAAAGGTGGCAATGAGCAATACATTTGGGTTTGGCGGGCACAATGGGATCGTGGTATTTAAAAAGGTATAGGGGTATACCTTTTTGGCCTAACTTTGCGGACGTTATGAAGAAGTTACATATCGTCATCTTAATCCTCATTGCGGTATCGATCGCCGGCCTTATTAGCTTCATGGGTGATCTGACCACTTATGAGACCATTGCCTCCGCCCGGCAGAAGAGCGGCAAGACCGTAACCATCATCGCCCATCTGGACAAGACCCAGCCCATGGAGTACGATCCCGCCAAAGACCCCAACTATCTGAGCTTTCATATTATGGACACACTGGGCAACACGGCCAAGGTGGTCTATCATTTCGAGAAACCATACGACCTGGACAAAGCGGAACGCATTACATTGAAAGGCAAGATGGTTGGCGATGTGTTCGAGATCGATCGAAGGGACGGTATCCTGCTGAAATGTCCCAGTAAGTACAAAGACGATCCTACTGTCCAAAAGCAGGCGTTGAGCCAGAATTAATTTTTAACCTCCCGCCATGGAATTTATAGGTGAACATTTACTCCCCGGGAAATTGGGGCATTTCTTTGTTGTTCTTTCCTTTGCCGCTGCCTTAGTCGCCTTTATCGCATTTTTCAAAGCCACCAATGCCAAGGACCCCGCAGAGGCGGACAGCTGGCGGAAGATGGGGCGGAAGGCTTTTATCCTGAATGTGCTCGGGGTGTATGCTTGTTTCGCGACGATCATTTATATCATCGGCACGCATAAGTTCGAATACAATTTTGCCTGGGAACATTCCGGCCGCACGATGCCGATGCAATATCTGCTGGCGTGTATCTGGGAGGCACAGGAAGGAAGTTTTCTCCTTTGGAATCTCTGGGTGTGTATCCTGGGGCTGATCCTGATGCGGACGGCGAAGAAATGGGAGTCGCCGGTGATGACGGTGATGAGCTTCGCGCAGTTCTGTCTGGCCACGATGATCATAGGGATCTATGTGTATGGGCAGAAGGTCGGGTTCAACCCTTTCATCCTGGTGCGGCAAACGGATATGGGGCAGATGGCGCCGATCTTCAGCCAGCCCAATTATATGAGCATCCCGCAGATGCAGAACGGACAAGGGCTGAATCCGCTGTTGCAAAATTATTGGATGACGATCCATCCGCCGATCCTGTTCCTGGGTTTCAGCTCGACCTTAGTGCCTTTTGCTTTTGCGGTAGCGGGTTTGTGGAAACGTGATTTTGGGGGTTGGACACGTGTGGCGCTGCCTTGGGTATTGTTCTCGGCCTGTGTCCTCGGCACCGGCATTATGATGGGCGGCGCATGGGCCTATGAGGCGCTGAGCTTCGGTGGCTATTGGGCCTGGGACCCCGTAGAGAATGCCTCGCTGGTGCCCTGGCTGGTGATGATCGCAGCCTTGCATACGATGCTCGTCTATAACGCTACGGGTCACAGCCTGCGGATCACGCATTTCTTTTTCATTACGCAATTCGTTCTGATCCTGTACGAGACCTTTCTTACCCGTAGCGGTATCCTGGGGGATCTGAGCGTGCATGCCTTTGCAACCTCGGGCATGAATCTGCAACTGGGATTATTCGTGCTCGTGTTCATGGTCCCAGCTTACGGGCTGTTTATCGCGCGGTATAAACGGATCCCGCATATCGTCAAAGAAGAGGCGACCGACAGCCGCGAGTTCTGGATGTTCATCGGCTCGCTTATCCTGTTCCTGGGGGCGATGTTCGTGATCATCTTTACGTCTTTGCCGGTGATCAATATGTTGTTGCCGAAGAATGACAAGGTCAATACCGGCGATGACCAGGTGTTCAGCTATAACCGCATCATGATCTTTATCGCCATCCTCATCGGCTTGCTGACGGCGATCACGCAATACCTCAAATACAAGGGGACGACACGGGACTGGCTGTTGAGGCGGATCGGTATACCTACGGTGGTAGCTCTCGTGCTGGCTATCCTCGTAGATGTTTTCGGCGGTATCCATTACGACAGGTATGGCAACGGTTTTCTGGCGGCTATCTTTCTGGCTATGTTCAGCTCGCTCTATGCGGTGATCGCCAATGCCGCGTATATCTGGGTCGGGGTGCATGGGAAGCTGCGGGCAGCAGGCGGTTCGGTAGCGCATTTCGGATTTGGGTTGTTGCTGGTGGGCATCTTGTTGTCGTCGGCGAAGAAACAGGTCCTTTCCGTGAATACCACCGGCATCACCTTGAATTTTACGCCGGAGTCCAAACAGGACCCCATGGAGAATCTGACGCTGCTCGAGGGTGCGAAGACGGATATGGGTAAGTACTGGGCCACGTATGAGGGTGACTCGATGAATGAGACGCAGAAGACCAAATATTTCAAGATCCATTTCGATAAAAAGGATGGCAGTGAGTCGTTTAACCTGTATCCCGATTTCCTGTTCAGCGTCAAGACACAAAATGAGCCTTCGGCTAATCCGGACAGCCGGCATTACTGGTATAAAGACATCTATTCGTATATCACGGCCACCAACCCGGCGGACCGGCAGGATACAGCCGCTTTCCGCAGCGCGGTGATGAAGATGCGGGATACGGCCTATTATTCACGTGGCTATGTAGTGCTGGACTCGGTGGAGGTGAACCCCAATAACGGGAAGTTCCATTTCCGCCGGAATGATACGGCGCTCGTGGCGAAGGTCACTGTAGTAGGCCGTGACAGCATGCGCTACACCGCTTACCCTGCGTTCTATGTAAAGGACAATATGCCGCATTATATCAACGACACCGTGTTTGCGCAGGACCTGGCGTTGCGGTTCAATACGATCACCCCCGATCAGAAATTCGACATCGGCATCAAGGAGTCTACCGATATGGTACCCTTTATTGCGCTCAAAGTATTGGAGTTTCCACAGATCGCACTCGTCTGGCTCGGCACCATCATCATGGTCATCGGGTTTGTTATCAGTATTTTATGGCGCAGGCGTCAAACCATGCTGGCGAAGGCCTAGTTGCGCGGGTTACAGTTTTTTAGTAACTTGAGACGGTTATGCGCCCAAGGCTTTTAATATACCTCATGCTTTTATCCGTATCCCTTACCGGAGCGGCAGAAGCATTCGGTCAGACGAGCGACACGGCGAAATCCCATGCATTAGCGGCTTCCGACTCTTCGCTTCCCGCCGATATTGTCCGGCCCGTGTATGGCCCCAACGATACCATCATCGTCCCTGCAAAGATCTATGGCAATGAGCTGTTACCCGCAAGCAGCGGTGAATATACCTGGGTGCATGCCCCCATGCCACCGGCCATGCGGCGGCGATTGGAAGAGTGGACGCGGTTACGGAATGCGGTGTATGTAACCTATCCCTATGCACGCCGGGCAGGGATGATCATGAACGATATGAACGCCAAAATGGCGTTGTTGAGCGATGAAAGCCAGCGGAAAGCGTATATCCAAAGCCGGGAAAAAGAGCTAAAAAAGGAGTTCACCCAGCCGCTCGAGCAGCTCAGTATTTACCAGGGGAAGATCCTGATGAAGCTGATCAACCGCCAGACGGGCAACAACTGTTACAATATCATTAAGGAATACAGGGGTGGTTTTACGGCGCGTTTCTGGCAGACCGTCGCCTTTTTCTTCGACAGCAATCTCAAGCAGCCATACGACCCCAAAGGGGATGACCAGGCGATCGAGCAGATCGTCGAGGAGGTCGAGCGGATGTATCATAGTTGAGCCCGCGTGAGCCGGGCGGAGGCGCATCACTGATCGCCCAGGTAGATCACGTGTGCTGCGATGCACACCCAGCGGCCTTTTCTTTTCTCATAGACATCGAGGTAGTCGGTTTTGCCATTGGTTTTTTTACCGCTGGCGTCAATGGTCGTGAATGCGGCGCGGGCATGGATATAGCCGAGGTTACCGACTACCTTCACCTCGGCCGTGTCAACGCGGGACGAGACGAAATGGATGGCGGGGGAGGCCATACTACGCAGGCCGTCCTGTTTATACATGCGTTTTCCGGCGGGGTTGATAAGGACGAAGTCATCGGCCCAGATGTGGCTGAGGTTGGCAGTGTCCTTTGTCATATAGCCATGGATCCAGGCTTCATTGAGCGCCTTGATGGCAGCAACATCGGCGGATTGGGCGTGGACGGTGACACTCGCGAAGAGGATAAGGGCGAGCAGCAGTCTCATAATTTCGTGATCTTTTCGATGAGACCGGTGGTAGAAAAACCGGGTATGATGGGGTTGATGACCACGCGGCCGCCGGCGGCCATGACCTCTTTAGCGCCGACGATGGTATCGAGGATATAGTCGCCGCCCTTGACGAGGACATCGGGCTCCACCAGCTTGATGAGTTCGAGCGGGGTATCCTCATCGAAGAGGACCACCGCGTCGACCATCAGCAGAGACGCGAGGACGGTAGCGCGGGCGTCCTGGTTGTTCACGGGGCGCAGCGGCCCCTTGAGACGACGGGTGGAGGCATCGGTGTTGACGCCGACTACAAGGTAGTCCGCTTCTCTGGCCGCATCGGAGAGCGAGGCGATATGTCCCTGGTGCAGGATGTCGAAGCAGCCATTGGTAAAGGCGACCGTCTTGCCCAGGATGCGCCACCGGCGAACCTGGTGGAGGAGCGAAGACCGGTCGTATATCTTATGCGGGATTATCTGCGGTTGTTTCATGCTGAACGATTTGAAAGTGTTGTTTCTTGTTGATACGCGGCAGCAGGATGAAGCTAATGGTGCCAAACAGGATAAAGCTCAGGAACTGACCGAACCAAAGTAGCCAGCCGAGCGCCTGGCCATAGGGCTGACCGGGGACATGATAGAACTCTACTGTCTTCTGGACGAGGAAGGGATAGATGCCGATCCCGCCGGGCGCGACGATCATGGCGATGCTACCCATGGCCAGCACGCTCAGCGCATCGATGATCGTTAGATGGCTGGTGGCGCTGATGGCGAAAAAGCCCATCCAGGTACTCAGGAGATACATGCACCAGATGCCTATAGTATAGACGAAGAACAGGGGTTTGTTCCGGACGTCTTTCACGCTGATGAGTCCGTGCCAGATGTTCAGGAAGATAGTGCGGATCTTCCGGATGGCGGCGATGTGCTGAAACCGTTTGAGGGCCCAGCGGCCTGCCAGGAAGAGGAACAGCGCGACGGCGGCGATGGCGGTGATCTTGATCCACGAGACCTGGCCGTTCTGATTACGGAAAAGCAGATCCGAATTACCCGCGGTGAGCGAATGGATGATATCGTATTGGAAGATCAGCGTGAGGCCGAAGACGGCGGCCAGACAGACGACGTCGAAGGCCCTTTCGGCTACGATGGTTCCGACGAGCTTATCTGCGGAGACTTTTTCATAACGGGCGAGGATGGTGCATTTGATCACCTCGCCAAGACGCGGGGCGCCGAGATTGACAAAATAACCGATCATGACGCCGAGGAAACAGTTGATGCGGGAGGGATCATAGCCCAGGGGCTGGATGAGCTGACGCCACCGGAGGGCACGGAGCCAGTGGCTGAGAAGCAGGAGACCGAGTACGGGCACCAGCAGCCAGTAATTGGCACGGTCGAGGGCGTCCTTAAGCTGCGTCCATTTTTTGGCGTCCATGCCTTTTAGACTAAGCCAAACAAAAAACGCTGCCAGGGCAGCGAAAAACAGGTATTGTAAGGCCGTCAGGATAGTCTTCTTCATAGGCCCCCAAGTTACAGTTTATTTCCTTCTTTTGGAAAAACGATGGAAGGTTTGAAGCGTTTTGCGGCTTCGAAATCCATGTGCGCATAAGAGATCACGATGACGATATCGCCCACTGCACCCTGACGGGCAGCGGGACCGTTGAGACAGCAGGTGCCGGAACCTCTTTTGCCCCGGATGAGATAGGTTTCGATACGCGATCCATTGTTGACGTTGACGATCGTGACCTTTTCGTTCTCGATCATGTTAGCGGCGTCCATGAGATCTTCGTCCAGGGTGAGGCTACCAACATAGTTGAGATTGGCTTCGGTGATCACCGCGCGGTGAACTTTGGATTTTAGAATTTCAATGACCATGTGTGACATGCCTTTTTGATGGCGGCCGCAAAGTTAACAAATCTATTCATATGGCGGTTCACAGTTCCAAATTGTCGATGAGCCGGACCTCGCCCATAAAGGCGGCAATAAGGGCGACGGCTTTTGGCGCACCATCGCCCACCGGCTGGAGGGTGCCGCGGTCGGCTATTGCGACATAATCGACCCGGAAATGGGCCTCTTCAAGCATTTTGGTGGCTTTTTCGACCAGTGGTGCCACAGGGCCGGGCCAATCCTGGCGGATTGTCTGCAGGGTCGCGTAAATGGCGGCAGCAAAAAAGCGCTGTTCCGGATCGAGCCGAACGTTGCGGCTGCTCATGGCGAGCCCGTCCGTCTCCCGGACGATGGGGCAGGGGTGCAGGGTGGTGGGCAGCCCCATCAGGTGCAGCAGGCGTTGCACGACCTTACACTGCTGGTAGTCCTTGCTGCCCATAAAGAGATGTTGCGGGCGGACGATGTGCAGCAGGCGTTGCATGACCTGGCAGACTCCCTGGAAATGACCGGGCCGGAATGTGCCTTCGAGGACGGTCTCCAGGGAGCCGAGATCATAATTTTCGAGGTCTTTTGTCCCGGTGGGGTAGAGTTCGCCGACCTGTGGATGGAAGAGGACATCGGTGCCGGCCTTCTCGAGCAAAACGATGTCTTTTTCGATAGTAATGGGGTATTTTTGGAAATCCTTGGGGTCATTGAACTGCGTGGGGTTTACAAAGATGCTGCAAACCGTTATGGACGTGGTTTTTTTTGATATGGTGATAAGTGAAATATGTCCTTGGTGCAGGGCTCCCATGGTGGGTATGAAACCAATGCTTTGACCGGCGGCCCGCTGTTTTTCAAGGTAGCCGGTGAGGTCGGCGGCGCGTTTAAATATTACCATTTTATACGTTTTGGTCCGCAAAACCGGCTGTAGCGCCGATGTTACAGAAAAAATTGTACCTTTGCAAACTATTTTGCTGTTAAGGTTTATCCAAGTTTGTTAAGGTTCGACTCAACAATTTTTAGAAAATAATGCTACAAAAGAAGCGAATTTTATTTATTGCCAACGAAATGTCTCCTTATTTAGAGTTGACGGAATTTGCGGAGATCGTCAACAAACTGGCAATTAAATCAAATGACAATGGGTTCGAGGTGCGTTGTATAATGCCGCGTTTCGGCGTAGTGAATGAGAGAAGACACCGGCTTCATGAAGTCGTTCGCCTGAGTGGGATCAATGTATCGGTGGATAACGACGATTTCCCGCTGCAGATCAAAGTAGCTTCGTTGCCCAATGCTCGTTTGCAGGTCTATTTTCTGGACAACGAAGACCTCTTCAAACGGAAGTTCATTTTCCATGATGAACAAGATAAGTGGTTTGAAGACAACGGTTTGCGCACCGTTTTTTATTGCAAAGGGGCGCTGGAGACCGTGAAGAAGTTCGGCTGGCCACCCGACGTGATCCATTGCAGCGGCTGGATGACCGGTTTGATCCCTCTATATTTGAAAACGGTTTATAAGAAGGAGCCGGTTTTTGCGCACAGCAAATGTGTGTTCACGATCGGGCAGACTACCTTCAAAGAAAAATTAGGCCCCGACTTTCTGAAACTGGCAAATATTCATCCTTCTTTAAAAGAGAAAGATCTGGAGCCTTTCAAGGAGGCCAACAATGTCGCCCTTTTCCGGGGGGGAGCCACTTATGCCGATGCGATCACTTTTGGAGCCGAAAAGGTGGACAAGAAGCTGGTCGAAGAGTTCGGGAAGATCCGTGGCAGAAAAGTCCTTTCTTTTAATGCCGAGTCCGATTTAACAGATTATTTGCAGTTGTACATGGACTTGAGCAAATAAGGCCCTAAATTTGCGGCGATCGCGCTAATTTTGCGGCGATAAAATCGTAACTCATTAAGTTATTTTAACTCATTAATTCTCATCAAATCCTTTCAAAACAATGCCTTATTTATTCACTTCTGAGAGCGTAAGCGAGGGACATCCGGACAAAGTGGCCGACCAGATCTCCGATGCCCTGATCGATCATTTTCTGGCTTTTGATCCCCAGAGCAAGGTAGCTTGCGAGACCCTGGTGACTACCGGCCAGGTAGTGTTGGCTGGGGAGGTGAAATCTAAGGCGTACCTGGACGTTCAGGACATCGCACGCGACGTGATCCGCCGCATCGGTTATACCAAGAGCGAATATATGTTCGAAGCCAATAGCTGTGGTATCTTCAGTGCTATTCACGAACAAAGCTCCGATATCAACCAGGGTGTTGACAAAAAGAAGAAAGAAGAGCAGGGCGCCGGCGACCAGGGCATGATGTTCGGTTATGCCAGCAACGAGACGGAAGACTATATGCCGCTGGCACTCGACCTGGCGCACAAGATCCTGCTGGAACTGGCTGCGTTGCGTCGTGAGAACAAGCAGATCAAATATCTGCGTCCCGATGCCAAGAGCCAGGTGACGCTGGAATATGACGATAACAACAGACCCGTACGGATCGACGCGATCGTGGTCTCCACGCAGCACGATGATTTCGATACGGAAGCCAAGATGCAGGCCAGGATCAAGAAAGACATTATCGAAATCCTGATCCCGCGGGTAAAAGCCAAGTATAAAAAATACGCCCGGCTTTTCAACGACCAGATCAAATATCATATCAACCCCACCGGCAAGTTCGTTATCGGCGGTCCCCATGGTGATACCGGCCTCACCGGCCGCAAGATTATCGTCGACACCTATGGCGGCAAGGGCGCGCATGGTGGCGGCGCCTTCAGTGGTAAAGATCCTTCGAAGGTCGACCGTTCTGCCGCCTATGCTACCCGGCATATCGCCAAGAACCTCGTAGCCGCCGGTGTTGCCGACGAGATCCTGGTTCAGGTATCCTACGCCATCGGTGTAGCGCAGCCGACGAGCATCAATGTGAATACCTACGGTACCGCAAAAGTGAAGCTTACCGACGGGCAGATCGCCAAAAAGGTAACGGAGCTGTTCGATATGCGCCCCTATTTCATCGAGACCCGCCTGAAGCTGCGCAATCCGATCTATAGCGAAACCGCTGCTTATGGACATATGGGTCGTCAGCCGCAGGTGATCGAGAAGACCTTTGTAAGCCCGGATGGGAAAGAGATCAAGCGCAAGGTGGAACTTTTTACCTGGGAAAAGCTCGATTATGTGCCCAAGGTGAAGAAGGCGTTTGGAATTAAATAAGATTTTAAATCATACAAAAACCTCCCGCTTGCGGGAGGTTTTTTAATTTTATGGCATGAACCCGTGGAAAATTCTAAACCAGCGACAGATCTACGACAACCCCTGGATAGGGGTCACGGAATACGATGTGATCAACCCCGGCGGAGGAAAAGGTATCTATGGGAAGGTGCATTATAAAGGGCTGGCGATCGGGGTCGTCCCTTTGGATCATGAAGGTAATATCTGGTTGGTGGGACAATACCGGTTCGTGCTGGATCAATACAGCTGGGAGATCCCCGAAGGCGGGGGTGACCCTGCCGTGGCGCCGGTAGAGTCGGCCAGGCGTGAGTTGCGTGAGGAGACGGGGCTGGTGGCCAGCGAATGGACATTTTTGGTGGAGATGCATTTGTCCAATTCTATAAGCGATGAACGGGCGCTGGTGTACCTTGCGCGGGGGCTGGAGCAGCATGAGGCGATGCCCGAGGAGACGGAGGAACTGGTAGTGCGGCGGGTGCCGTTCAACGAAGCCTACGAAATGGTGGAGCGGGGCGAGATCACCGATTCGATGTCGGTGGCGGGAATACTCAAAGTGAAATTATTATTGGTTACGGGACAATTGACCTTTTAAACATGAAGAAAAGCCAGCTCATTATTGGCCGCCAGCCGCTGATCGAAACGATCCGGAGCGGCCGCGCCGTAGACAAGATCTTGTTGCAGCGGAATACGGCAGGGGAATCGATCGCGGAGATCCGCGAACTGGCACGGGAGTATAATATCCCGGTACAGGTGGTGCCGGTGGAGAAGCTGGGGTCGCTAACGAAGGCGAATCACCAGGGCGTCATTGCCTTTGCCGGTTTGGTGCAGTACATGGACCTGCAGCAGGTGATCGATCATGTGGTAGCGGGTGGACAGCTGCCGTTGTTCGTCATGTTGGATGGCGTCACCGATGTCCGGAATATCGGGGCGATTGCGCGGACGGCGGTTTGTTGCGGGGCGCAGGCGCTGGTGATCCCGGACAAAGGGGTAGGGGCTTTAAACGAGGAAGCCATGAAGTCTTCCGCAGGGGCATTGGAGCGGATCAACGTCTGCCGGGTGCCGAGCCTCCTGAAGGCCGTAGATACGCTGCATTTGAATGGCATCAAGGTCTTTACAAGCGAAATGCGGACAGAGCGGAAGGTCTTTGAACTACCGCTGGCCGAACCTTGTTGTATCGTGATGGGGAGTGAGGATAAGGGAGTACAGCCGTATATAAAGAAGGCGGCCGATGAATTCTTCTCGATACCCATGGCGGGGGATTTCGATAGCCTCAATGTTTCTGTCGCGGCAGGTATTATTTTATATGAGGCGATGAAAAAACGAATGCTATGATAACACTCGTCGAATGCCCGCGGGACGCTATGCAGGGCTGGCCGCATATCATTCCTACGGAGAAGAAGATCGAATATCTTAATAGTCTATTGAACGTCGGATTCGATGTGCTGGATTTCGGCAGCTTTGTCTCACCAAAGGCGATCCCGCAGATGGCCGATACCGCGGGGGTGTTGAGCGGGTTGGAATGGGCCGGGTCGCGGACGAAGCTGTTGGCCATCGTCGCCAATTACCGGGGAGCGGACGAAGCGGCATCGTTCGATGCGGTGCGTTATCTGGGTTTTCCTTTTTCGATCAGCGAGACCTTTCAGTTACGGAATACGAATAAGACCATCGAGGGAAGCTTTGGCACGGTGGAAGAGCTGGTAGAGCTTTGTGCGATGCGGGGGAAGGAGCTGGTGGTCTATTTATCCATGGGTTTTGGCAATCCGTATGGTGAGCCCTGGAATGCCGCAATCGTTTATCAATGGGCTTCGGCGCTGGCCGGTCTGGGAGTAAAGACGCTTTCGCTCGCCGATACCGTGGGGCTGGCAACGCCGGAACAGGTGTTCGAAGTCACCAGCTATTTGATCCGCGAATTGCCGCAATGTACCATCGGAGTGCATCTGCATTCGACGCGTCATAATCGAATGTCGAAGACCGATGCGGCCTTGCAAGCAGGTTGTCTGCGGTTCGACGGCGCTTTAAAGGGGATTGGCGGCTGTCCCATGGCCGGCGATGAGCTGGTGGGGAATATGGATACCGAATGGATGATCGGGCATTTTAAGCACAAAAAGATTTTGCCGGCTTTAAATGAAGCGGCGTTAGCCGAAAGCCTGCGGCTGGCCGGGGAGGTATTTGTCTAATGGAATTTCAATTGCCGATATCGCTCGGGTCTTTGCCACGGCCTATCCGCTACGGCGATAAGATCCTGTTGACGGGTAGCTGTTTTACCGAACACATAGGCGACGCCTTGCAGGACTGGAAGTTCGACATCCTGCAGAACCCCAATGGGATACTTTTCGACGTTGCGTCCGTGGCATCGAGTCTGTTTTCTTATATTCAACCACGAATTTATACAGTAGATGACCTGATCTTTCTCAATGAGTTGTGGCAGAGCTGGCAGCATCACAGTATTTTTTCGGGGACGGATCGCGACGCAGTGGCAGCTTCGATCAATGCCTCGCAGCAGCGGGCGCATGCTTTCCTCAAGGAGGCGGACTGGTTGATCATTACGCTCGGTAGCGCGTTCTCTTATCGGCTGGCGGAGGGCGGAAAGGCGGTAGCCAACTGTCATCGGGCGCCGGGAAAGACCTTCGTCAAGCACCTGCTAACGATCGAAGAGATACAAACGGCGCTGGATGGCTGTCTCTATCAGTTGCGTTATTTCAATCCGAAGTTAAGGGTGATCTTTACAGTAAGCCCCGTGCGGCATATCCGCGATGGGGTCGTGGAGAACAACCGCAGCAAGGCGCGGTTGCTGGAATCGGTGCATCACTTGGTGGAAAAGTTCGACCGGATTTATTATTTTCCGGCCTACGAGCTGGTGATCGATGTCTTGCGCGATTATCGTTTTTATGATATCGACATGGTGCATCCCAATTATTCCGCGACGCAGTTCGTGCTGGAGAAATTTACCGAATATGGTATCGAGCCTGCGGCGCGACCGTTGATGGAGGAGCTGCGCAAGCTGGTGGTGGCGCGGCGGCATCGCCCGCTACATCCTGCCACCGAGGCACATGCCCGGTTCCGGCGGGAACAGTATGAAAAAGCTGCCGGGCTGGCACGACGTTTCCCGTTTTTGGATCTTTCGCAGGAGCTAAACTATTTTTCTGAAACATGACGAAGTCGAGTACGCAGGCAGAGGCTATTCTTGCATTTTATAAGTGGTTGAAGCCGCGGTTTGCGCTGCCGGCGGACATCTCGATCATGAATCCGTATAAGGATGCCGAGGCCTGGACCGTGGCCAGTGAATTTTACCGGAAATATTACAGCGATACCAACCCCCGCTGGTGGATCTTCGGGATCAACCCCGGACGGCATGGGGCCGGCGTTACGGGCGTGCCTTTTACCGATCCGGTACGGCTGGCGGAGCTTTGCGGCATCCCGAATGTCTGGCCAAAAAGGGCGGAACTTTCTGCCCAATTCGTCTATCAGATGATCGACGCATACGGCGGTATTGCGAAGTTTTACGGCAATTATTTCATTACGGCGGTTTCGCCGCTGGGATATGTGCGGGATGGCAAGAATGTCAACTATTATGACGACAAGGAACTGCAGAGGGATTGCGAACCTTTCGTGCTTTCCTGTATCCGAAAGCAGCTCGAGACCATGCCTACCTATGACGTTTGTTATTGCTGGGGCGAGGGCGAGAACTTCAAATACTTCAGCAAGCTGAACGCGAAACATGGGTTCTTCAAAGCCATCGTGCCATTGCCACATCCGCGGTTCATTATGCAATACCGGCGCAGGCGGGTGGGGGAATATGCGGAACTATATGTGAAAAGCTTTCGGGAACATGAGAAGGCGGCCGGGAGCCGATGAGCCGGGGCTAATGCATCCGGTCGCCGCGGACTTCGAGGGTCGACATCAACCCGGCTTCATAAGCCAGCCACTCGGCCCAACGTTTACGGACGGTCTCTTTGTCGACATAGCTTTCAGCGAGCTCGATGAACAAATGATAATGACCGGCCTCGCTTTCCATAAAACGACGATAGAATTGGCGGAGATAGGCATCGTCGAGCCCCTCGCTGAGACGTTTGAACCGCTCGCAGCTGCGGGCTTCGATAAGGGCGAAGATCAGCAGCCGGTCCAGAAAACGGGGCTCTTCGCCACCGCCTTTCCGTTGGAACTCCATCAATTTATTGACGTACTCGTCTTTGCGTTGGGGACCCAGGTTGAGCCCTCTTTTGTCCAACTCGGCGAGCACGAGCCGGAAATGGCCCCATTCTTCCGTAACGATGGGGCTTAATTCTTCCACGAGACGTTTTTTCGCGGGATAGCGCTGGATGAGGGAGATGCAGCTGGTGGCAGCTTTTTGTTCGCACCAGGCATGGTCGGTGAGGATGTCTTCGAGCGAGATCGCGGCGAGGTCGACCCAGCGTGGGTCGGTGGGGAGCTGGAGGCCTAAGATGTTCTTTGGAGCGGGGGCGGTTTCCATGGGGCGAAATTATGCGTATTTTCCCGGAAAATTTCCCTATGCGGAACGAGGATTTCTTAAGCAGGAAATTGAAGGAGCGCGAGACGCAGGATGCATTGCGGCGGTTGCGGCTGCCGGAAGGGAAGGTGGACCTGTGTTCGAACGATTACCTGGGAGTCGTCCGAAACGGCTTGCTGGAGCACGAGGAGCTGATGACAGATGCGCATGGTAGTGGCGGGTCGCGGCTGCTGGCGGGGAATAATCCGTTGGTCGAGGAGACGGAACGGTCCATTGCGGCGTTTCATGCGGCGCGGGCGGCGCTCGTCTATAATTCGGGGTATGACGCGAACGTGGGCCTGCTGAGCAGTGTCCCGCAGCGGGGGGATGTGATCCTGTATGACTCGTTGAGTCATGCGTCGATCCGGGATGGTATCCGGCTATCCCTGGCGCAGGCGTATGGGTTTGCACACAACGATTTGCAGGAGCTGGAGAAACGACTGCGCACGGCGCGGGACGCGGGAGGCGGGGGGAAGACCGTGTTTGTCGTCACGGAGTCCGTGTTCTCGATGGACGGGGACATGGCGCCGCTACGGGAAATGGCGGAGCTCTGCCGGCAATTCGACGCACAACTGATCGTTGATGAGGCGCATGCCACGGGTGTCGTGGGACCGAAGGGCGAAGGGCTGGTGCAGGAGCTGGGCCTGGTGGACGAATGCTTCGCGCGTGTCCACACCTTTGGCAAGGCGGTGGGGTGTCATGGCGCCGCGGTTCTGGGCAGCACGTTGTTGCGGGATTATCTGATCAATTTTTCGCGTTCGTTCATCTATACCACCGCTTTGCCACCATCGAGTGTGCGGGCTATCGCCCGGGCCTATGCGTTGCTGCCGCGGCTCGATGAGGAACGCGAACGGCTGCGGCTCCTGATCGACATGTTCCGACAGACACCGATCGGCTGGGAGCGGCTCGACAGCAGCACGCCCATCCAGGTGGTGATCGTGCCGGGTAATACAGCGGTAAAAGCATTGGCCCATCGGTTGCAGGGCGCGGGACTCGACGTGCGGCCGATCCTTTCGCCGACGGTAGAAAAGGGGAAGGAACGGCTGCGGATCGTGCTGCATGCATTCAATACGGAAGAAGAGATCGAAAAGCTGACACGCCCGCTGGCATAGGGGACCCCGGGGGCCGTCGGCTCATTGGGTATTTTGCCCGTTTCGCCAGCATTGGGTTGGCATAAGCGCCGCAGAGTTACATCTTTGTGCTGTAAATGCAGGACAACGGTGAAACCACTATTTAACCTTATCATGGTGATGTATTTCTGTAGCATCGGGGAGACCCGGGCACAGGGCGACACCACCCGGCTGACCAGCCTGGAAAATACCATCGCCGCGGCGGTAAAGAACAACCCGACCCAGGAGATCTATTTGCGGCAGATGACGCAGGCGTCCCTGAACTATAAAGCCGCGCAGGGTTTTTTATATCCCAATGCGTCACTTGGCTTCAATGGCACCGACAACCTCAGTCTGCCCACGACGCCGATCCCCGGTGTGATACTCGGCAGGCCCGGCGAGACCATCTACGCCAAATTTGGCAAACATTATGTCTACAACACCGGCGTGAGCCTGAGCCAGGACATCATCAGCTGGACGAGCGTGCTGGAGATGAGGCTCGCCCGCAGCAATATAGAGCTGACGCATCTGCAACGCCAGGCCTTTTTGCAAAGTCTCAGGGAACAGGTGGCACGGCTTTATTTTTCCGCGCTGATCGCGAAGACGGCGCTCGGGATCGATGCGCACGACCGGCAGCTGGCCGATAGCATCGTGGCCCTGAGTCAGCAGAAGCTGCAGCAGGGAGCTACGGACAGGATGAGCGTCAACCTTGCCGCCATCAACAGCAACACCATCGCACAAAACCAGGCGCAGAGCCAGCAGCTGCTGGACCAGAGTATCGAGGATATGAAGATCCTTCTCGGCGGGAAACCTACCGACGAGATCGTGGTGGCGGACAGCCTGGCGGGCTTCGCGGGCCGGGATTCGGCGATGACCGCCCCGGGCGTGCCCGCGGATGCCCCGGCGCTGGGAACGGACAGGAACCTGGTCGTATACCGGCAGCAGCAGGATATCGCCGGCATGCAGAGCCGGTCGCAACGGTCGCAGGCCTATCCTACGATCACGGCCACGGGCTTTTTCGGAGATCAGCAATTCCGCGACGATTTTTCGGTGGCCTTTGGCAACAACGCGTGGAGCGCCTATAATTATGTCGCCCTGAACATCACGATTCCCCTCTTTACGGGTCTGACCAATACCTACAAATACCGGAGCGCGGTGGTGCAAAAAGATATCGCCGATCTGCAGATGAAGAAGGCCGTCGAAGAAAGCGCTATCAACGACCGGCTCCTGTTAAAGAACTACGCCGACTACCGGCAGATGCTGCAGGCGTCGGCTGCGAGCTTTCAGTTGTACGGACAGAACCTCCGCCTGGACCAGCAGAAGTATAGCGAAGGGTTGCTGCCCCTCGATGTGTATATGAAGGCCTTCGAGGATTATCTCACGGCGGAGAATACGTATTTAAATAACCTATCGCAATTATTATCCATTCAAGCAACGATCATCTCAAGGCAATGAAATACTTTTTATATCTGTTCATGTTGGCGGCGGTAGCATGCACCGGCAGACGCGCGATCAGGCCGGAGCGAAAGACGATCGTGGACGCCGTTTTTGCGAGCGGGCACACCGAGAACAAGACGCAGTATACGTTGATGGCGAACGTCGAGGGGCTGGTACAGCAAGCCTTTGTGACGGAGGGCGATACGGTGCGGGCGGGGGAGCGGCTTTTCCGGATACAGAATGATGTCCAACGGACACAGTTGGCGAATGCAGCCACCAACCTCCATTTTGCCCGGACCAATGCCGCCGAGGGGGCGCCGCAGCTCGCCCAGCTCGAGGCGCAGATCGCGCAGGCGCAAAAAAAGCTGAGCGTCGACTCGGTCAACTATCTGCGGTATTCGCAGTTGGTCAAGACGCAGGCGGTTAGCACCAGCGACTACGACAACGCGCGGCTCACCTTTCAGAACAGCCAAAGCGCACTCACGGTGCTGCAAAAGAACCTGGCCGATCTGCGGCATAACCTGAACCTCAGCGTGGACAACGCCCGTGCGCAATACCAAGTCCAAAAGGAGAACGACAACTACTACGATATCAACAGCGTGGGCGACGGCGTCGTGATGAACGTCGGGAAGAGAAAGGGCGACTATATAAAAAAAGGCGACGCGATCGCCGTAATGGGTACGGGCAGCGTGATCATCAAGCTCGACATCGCGGAAGACGATATCCGCCGGGTACGGGAAGGACAGCGGACGCTGATCTCGCTGAACAGCGAAAAGGAGAAGACCTATAGCGCGATGATCACCAGGATCTATCCGGCATTCAATAGCGCAGAGCAAAGTTTTGTCGCAGAGGCTGCATTCGACACGGTTCCGGAGCATTTGTTAAACGGCACCCAGCTGCAGGCCAATATCATCATCGGGACGCGGACGAATGCGCAGGTGATACCCAGCTACTGTCTGGTGAACGACAGCTTTGTGATCCTTAAAGGAACGGGGGAGAAACATCTTGTCCAGGTGGGTATCCGCACGCTGGAGTGGGCGGAGATCACCGCAGGATTAAACGAAGGCGACGTGATCCTGACACCAAAACAACAACCATGAGCCCAACGAATCTAAAAATAGCGAAGGTCCATTTGACCACGAAGATCAGGCAAACAATGGTGGCATTGCTGGGTGTAACCTTTGGGGCGAGTATGTACATCTTCATGAACAGCTTTATGTCGGGGGTCAACGAAACACAAACGATGCTGGCCTTTACCTCCCTGGCGCATATCCGCATTTATAACGACGGCCCGGCGGACAATACGAACCTGGTGAAAAAAGTTTATCCCGCGGGGACGGCGGTCAATATCCGCAATGGCAAGGTGATCCAGTATACCACGGGTATCCGGAATACCGCGGCGATCTTAAAGCTGGTGAGCGATCAGCCGGAAGTGATAGCCATTACACCGCAGGTGAATATCAATGTCTTCTTCAGGAATGGCGGGAATAAGATCAACGGGACGTTGTCGGGAGTGGATGTTGAAAATGAAGATAGGCTTTTCGGTATCTCGCAATACATGATCTCGGGCAGCTGGAATCAACTAAAGTACCGGCCGGACGGGGTGTTCCTTGGCGCCGATCTGGCCCATGATCTAAGCGTCAATCTTGGCGATAATATCAATCTCCTCACCTCCGATGGGGTAGCGCATAACTATAAGCTCATCGGCATCTTCCGGACCAATGTCCGGAGCGTAGACCAGAGCAAGGCGTATATCAATATCCCGGCGGCACGGCAGTTGTTGAATGTCAACCCCGAATATGTCACGGATATCCAGGTGAATGTCCGTAACTACGAAGAGACGGCGCCGGTGGTCAGCCGGATCGCGCCGGTGATCCCGTACCGGACCGAGAGCTGGCAGACGGCCAATCAGCAACTGGAAGCCGGCTCGGAGCTACGGAATATCATCGCAGTAGCGGTATCGCTTACCATTCTCATGGTGGCGGGCTTCGGTATCTACAATATCATGAACATGACCATCAACGAAAAGATCCGTGAGATCGCGATCCTGAAGGCGATGGGGTTCTCGGGAAAGGATGTCACGCAGATCTTTTTGACACAGGCACTGGTGATCGGTGCGTCGGGTGGCATAGTGGGCATGGGATTCGGCTATATATGCGCAGTTGTTGTGGAGCATATCCCTTTCCGAATAGCGGGATTAACGCATTTACCCATGACCTATAATCCCGAGGATTATCTGTTGTCGTTCGTCTTTGGTTTGATCACCACTTTTGTCGCGGGTTATCTGCCGGCCAGGAAGGCGGCGCGGATCGACCCGGTAACCATTATCAGGGGATAGGCTATGGAGCATATGTTTGCGTTAAAAGCGAGTAATATCGTCAAATACTTTTATGAGCCGGATGAATTCCAGGTGTTAAAAGGGCTGAGCTTCGAGGTCAGGAAAGGCGAATTCCTTTCGTTGACGGGCAAATCGGGCTCGGGGAAGTCGACCTTGCTCTATGTGCTGAGTACAATGGATACCGATTACCAGGGCGAGCTGGAGATCAACGGCGAGCGGCTCAGGGGCCTTACACAAAATGAGCTGGCGGCGTTCAGGAATGAGCATATCGGCTTCGTCTTTCAGTTCCATTACCTGCTGCCGGAGTTCAGCGTCCTGGACAATGTGATGCTGCCCGCGCTGAAGCTGAAGCGCAGGAGCAGGCAGGAGATCGAGGCCAAAGCCTATAGCGACCTGGACATGCTGGGGCTAAAAGATCAGGCATTGAAGCTAGCCAGCAAGCTTTCCGGTGGGCAGCAGCAGCGGGTGGCCATTGCACGGGCGCTGGTCAACGAACCATCGATCGTCATGGGCGATGAACCCACCGGCAACCTGGATTCGAAGAATACGCAGGTGGTTTTCGATATCTTCCGGCAGCTGGCGAGGGAACGGGGGCAGACGATCATTGCGGTAACGCATGATGAAGACTTTGCCCGGAACAGCGACAGGACCATCGAGCTAAGTGACGGACGGATAAAATGATATCTTTATAACGTGAAAAGATTCAACCTCAGGACGGGCATACCCTTCGCTCTTTTGATCTCGGTGATTGCCGTGGTGATCCGGCTTGTGGGGATCGCATCGGCGGATCTGAGGCTGTACCTGATGCTGACCGGCTATTTTTTTGTGTTCTCGCTGATCTGCTGGATCGTGAATGTGGCCCTGATCGAGTCTCGCTGGATACAGCAGTCGAACTACCGGAAACAAAAGTTCTATGCCGTAACCCTGCTTTTCGGCGGATGTCTTTCGATCTTCTGTATTCTACTGAACTCCTGGCTCAAAGTGAGTTTTATGACCGCTGCGGAGATCGTCGCTTTACAAGGCCGGAACAAGCTTGTGGTCTTCTTTTTCCGTGGGATGCTGTTCAATCTCTTCAACGCCTTTGTCGTTTCGCATATCCGCCAGATGAAAGACCATGAGCAGAGCATGATCGAGCTGGAACAGCTCAAGCAGGCCAACCTGCAGGCGAATCTTTCCGGACTGAAGGCGCAGCTCAGTCCGCATTTTTTGTTCAATACCTTCAATACCCTTTCGTCCCTCACCGGCGAACAGGAAGTCAAGAGCTATGTCGATCAGCTCGCCAATGTCTACCGCTACCTCCTGGACCATCATAGACACGATCTGGTCGAGCTCAAACGGGAGCTGGATTTCACCAAATCCTATCTTTATATCATGCAAACACGGCTGGAGTCGGCGCTGGAAGTGTCGATGCTCATCGAGGCAGGCTGTATGAGCCATGGGGTTCCGCCATTGACGGTGCAGCTGCTGGTGGAGAACGCCATCCGGCATAATATCGCTTCGGTGTCGAAACCGCTTCGGATCAGCATCCGGACACAGGACGGATCGCTCGTCGTAGCCAACAATCTGCAGCCCAGGACTTCGATCCAGGCCACTTTGGGCATCGGACTGACGAATATCAATGAACGTTATAGGCTCCTTTTGGGCAAGGAGATACAAATAGCCATGGACGACCAGTTCTTCACCGTTAAACTGCCAATGGAAGCATGAACGTGCTGATCATCGAGGACGAGGCCAGGAGTGCCAGGGAGCTTGTGCAGCTCATCGCGGCGGCGGATGCCAGCATGCGGGTGATCGCGATCCTCGAGTCGGTGGAGCAGGGAGTGACGTGGCTGACGGCGAATCCGCATCCCGACCTGATCTTTTCCGACATACAGCTTACGGATGGGTCGAGTTTCGATATCTTTCAGCGGGTGCCGATCACCTGTCCCATTGTTTTTTGCACGGCGTTCGACGATTATCTCATGGATGCTTTCGAGACCAATGCCATTAGCTATCTGCTAAAGCCGGTGACAAAGGAAAAGGTCGGGGGTGCGTTGCAAAAGCTGCGGCTGCTGCGGGGCGGGGATATGGAGCACGGACAGACGGGTGTGCAAAGTCTGCTGAAGCAATTGAAACAGCCCTATAAAAGTACGATCCTGGTGAACGTGCGGGAGAAGATCATCCCGGTGGTGGCGCGGGACATCGCCTATTTTTACATGGAGCATTCGGTGGTAGAGGTCTGCACCCTACAACAGCAGAAATATTTTACCACGGGGAGTATGGATGAGCTGGAGAAGACCATGGACCCCGAGCTGTTCTTTCGGGCCAACCGGCAGTATCTCATCGGCCGGGCTGCCATTGCCAATGCGGAGCGTTCCTTTTCCCGGAAACTGACGGTGAAGCTCACCGTGCCTACGGCGGAGGTCGTTGTGGTGAGCAAGGCCAAGGCTTCGGAATTCCTTCATTGGTTGGCGTAAAATGAATAAGCCGGCCCATTACCTGAGACCGGCCTATTGTCTACCTGAACCACCTGAACGCTCACAAAGTTGCGGCAGTTGCAGGTCTTGAACAATACCATTTTGCGGCATTACCACTTAGTAGAATACTGTATCCGCGCGGGTAACCGGGGAATTTAGAAAAATAGCCTATTTTTAGCCGCGAAAAAAAACGCGATGCTGGTATGAGAATTCTTCCCTTCTTTCTTTCCCTTCTTGCTACTGTCGGTTTGGTGTACTGTCTCGACAGACCTTGGGGCCAGACGCCGGTAATGGGGCGTTTCCTGAGCCCGCAGCATGGGTTCTGGCAGAACGCCGAGCCGACGGACCAGGATTACGGCGGGCGGATCAACCTGCCGGGGCTGAGGGCGAAGGGAGAGGTGTATTTCGACGAGAACCTGGTCCCGCATGTCTTTGCGGCCAACCGGCGGGATGCCTGCTATATCGAGGGCTATCTGCATGCGCGGTTCCGGCTATGGCAGATGGAGTTCCAGACCTTTGCCGCCGCGGGGCGGATCAGCGAGGTGCTGGGACCGGGGACGAATAATGGTTTTATAAAATACGACCGGGGCATGCGCCGCCTGGGGATGATAACCGCCGCCAGGCATGCGCTGGAGGCCGTAAACGAAGACCCCGAGACGAAGGCGGATTGCGATGCCTATACGGCGGGCGTCAATGCCTATATCAGCGGGCTGACCGCCAGCGGGCTCCCGCTGGAATATAAGCTCCTGAACTATGCTCCCGAACCCTGGAGCAATCTCAAGACCATGCTTTTCGTCAAATACATGGCCTTCGACCTGGCTGGCGCGGACAACGATTTCCCGATGACCAACGCCAAAGCCTTCTTTACCAAAGAACAATTTGTACTGCTCTATCCCGAGGTCCAGGACAGTGTCGACCCGGTGATCCCGAAAGGCACGCGCTTCGAAACCCCCCATTTCCGGCCCAAACCGCCGGCTACCGTCGACAGCCTGTATCTCAACAGTACGACTACGGTCACGGATAGGGAGAAACTGCCGGACCCGGATAACGGGAGTAACAACTGGGCCGTAAGCGGCCGGAAGACGTTGAGCGGTAAGCCGATCCTTTGCAACGATCCGCATCTGAGCCTCACGCTTCCCAGCATCTGGTACCAGATGCAGATCCATACCCCGGATTATAATGTCTATGGGGTCAGCTTTCCGGGTGCACCTTATGTGATCATCGGGTTCAACGACGACTGCGCATGGGGTATCACGAACTCCGAGCGGGATGTCCGGGATTATTATACGATCAAATTCAAGGACGAGACGCGAAAGGAATATTGGTTCAATGGCGCGTGGAAAGAAGCCACTCAACGGGTAGACACGATCCGCATCAAGGGACAGGCGCCGTTGTACGATACGGTGGCGACCACGGTCTTTGGTCCGGTGCTATTCGACCCCACTTATACCGGGTTCTCCGACGAGGCGAGCAACAAGAGCTATGCCGTATGCTGGAAGCCGGCGCATCCATCGGACGAATTGAAGACCTTCCGAAAACTACAAGAGATCCGTAATTATTCGGACTATAAAGACGCGATAAAGACCTTCGAGAGCCCGGGACAGAACTTTGCCTTTGCCGATAAAGCCGGGGAGGTAGCACTCTGGCAGCAAGGCGCTTTCCCCGCCAAGTGGAAGGAACAGGGGCGGTTCGTGATGCCGGGCGAGGACAGCTCCTATATGTGGCAGGAGGACAGCATCCCTATGGAAGAGAATCCCTATATGCTGGCCACGGACGACAACCGTGGTTTTGTGAGCAGCGCCAATCAGCTCCCGGTGGACACCACCTATCCTTATTACCTGGGTATTAATTTCCCGCCGTATCGGGGACTATACATCAATCGAAGGTTGAACAATATCAATAGCATCACTCCGGCGGATATGATGTCGTTGCAAACGGATAATCATGATGTTTTTGCAGAAATGGCGCGTCCGCTGTTGTTGCGGAATATCCAGGACCTGCGGCTCAACGACAATGCGCGGGCGGCAGTGCGGCTCGTCAAGGACTGGAATTTGAACGACGACCCCGACGAGGAGGCACCGGTGATCTTCAACTTCTGGTGGAACCATCTGCAGCATGATATCTATGACGATGAGTTCAGCAAGACGAGCCTGCCGTTGAAGCGGCCATTCGAAAGCACGCTGCTGGAAGCTTTGTTAAAGGATACCGCCTATGCCTTCATCGATGATGTCAACACTCCGCACAAAGAAACACTGCCGGAAGTGGTCACCACTGCGTTCCTCCAGGCGATGAACGATGTGGCGGAAGCGGCGAAAGAAGACAAGCTGACGTGGGCTAAGAATAAAGACACGTGGATCCGCCACAATCTGCGGTTGGCTGCGCTTAGCCGGCCGCACCTGCCCATAGGCGGCGGGGTACATTGCATCAATGCGGCCAAGCCGCTGCATGGTCCCAGCTGGCGGATGATCGTGCAGCTGACGACGCCTACGGAAGCGTATGGCATCTACCCGGGTGGCCAAAGCGGGAACCCCGGAAGTCCCTACTACGATACCTTCGTCGACAAATGGGCGGCGGGCAAATACAATACCCTTTGGATCATGGAGCCGGGCGATGTAAAGAACCAGCACGTGAAATGGGTGATGGATTTCTCCGGGAATTAAAAGAATAAATGCATTCGATATGATAGCTAAATTTATTGTGACAACGGTGCTCATCGCCCTACTGAGCTTTATCAGCGGGTTATTCCTGCCCTGGTGGACGATCGCCGCGGCAGCGTTTTTAGTCAGCGCGCTGATCCCCCAGCAGCCGCTGGTCGCTTTCCTGGCAGGGTTCCTGGCGCTTTTCCTGTTATGGGGCGGGATGGCGCTTGTCATCGACCTGGCCAATGGGAGCATCCTGAGCACCCGGGTGGCCGGTATCCTTCCTTTACATGATTCTTCGTGGGCTCTTGTCCTGGTCACCGGACTGGTGGGCGCCCTTGTGGGTGGCGGAGGATCGCTGACGGCCTCGTATCTGCAGAAACGCAAGCCAAGGGCTAAAATGAAGTAGGTGTATGCTACGGTTGTTGACAGTGTTGATCGTTTTAAGCTTGTATGGGACGGCTTATGGTGCCAGGGTGACCGGCCATGTGCGTGATGAGAAAGGCAGCCCGCTGGGGTATGCTTCGCTGACGGTCAAGGGCACGACACGGGGTGTCACAGCGGGCGGTGATGGCGGTTACAGTATCGAATTGGCGCCGGGCGAATACACGCTGATGTGTCAATACGTCGGGTATGCCCGCGAGGAGAAAAAGATCAAGGTCGGGCCGGACGGCCTGGTAGTCGATTTCCAGCTCTCGCGGCAGCAGCTTTCCATGGAGGCAGTGGTAGTGCGGCCGGGCGGCGAAGACCCGGCATATGCCATTATCCGGCATGCCATCAAAAAGCGCAAGGATTATGAGAACCCGCTCGACTCTTTTACCTGCGAGGCCTATATCAAGACCCTGGCGCGCACCCGCAGCCTGCCCAACCGCATCTTTGGCCAGAAGATCGAAGCGCAGGATAAAAAGGACATAGGCGTCGACTCTGCCGGCAGAGGGATCATCTTCCTCTCCGAGTCGCTGACAAAGATCTCGTACAAACGACCGAACAAGATCAAGCTGGAGGTACTATCCGGCCGGGAAAGCGGGAGCAATGGTTTTGGGTTTACCATTCCCACCTTCATCAATTTCTACAACAACAATATCAATGCACTGGGGGATCAAATGAATCCGCGTGGGGTTGTGTCGCCCATCGCCGAGGGGGCGCTGAATTATTACCGGTATAAGTTCCTGGGCAGCTTTTTTGTCGACGGACAGGAGGTCAATGAGATACAAGTGATCCCTCGACGGAAATATGAGCCGCTGTTCAGCGGGAAGATCGATATCATGGAAGGGAGCTGGCGGATCTATAGTTTGGATCTGAAGCTGGTGAAGGAACAGCAGCTGGAGATATTGGATACCCTGGAGATCAGGCAAATTCACGCGCCCGTGGTCACGGCCGGGGCCGGCAAACATTCCCGGGCCGGTGACGAGGTTTGGCTTGTAAAGAACCAGGTGATCGATTTTTCGCTAAAATTTCTGGGGGTCGACCTGGTAGGGAATTTTCTGAATGTCTATAACAATTACGACATCGCGCCGGTATTCAGGCGGAGGTTCTTCAACAATGTGCTGATGCGCTACGACACCGCGGGCAACAAGAAGACCAAGGCGTATTGGGATAGCTTGCGGCCCGTACCGCTGGAACCGGATGAGGTCGTGAACTACAAGACACGGGACAGCATTTATGAATACAATCGCGACTCGATGGGCACGCGTAAGAACCGGGACTCGTTGTTGAAGAAGCAGGGGTCTGTCACCTTCGGGCAACTGTTCTTTACCGGTTTCGACCGCAGTGATTTCCGGCAGCCGCGGCCCTTGCATTATTCGATGGACCCGCTACTGGGCA
>Ga0134128_10000616_pt1 | contig 48837 bp, 49 predicted proteins | sample KB31754_FD_96462 | JGI IMG/M metagenome (GOLD analysis project Ga0134128, IMG submission 96462) | Terrestrial soil microbial communities with excess Nitrogen fertilizer from Kellogg Biological Station, Michigan, USA - KB3-175-4 | ecosystem: Environmental > Terrestrial > Soil > Unclassified ...
GGCGCTGAGATCGCGCTTATGGTGTTAAGATATCCGAGTAGTTTTTCTTCCAATGTAGCGGCGTTGTGATATGTCAGAGTCTTGTGCCCTCTGACATCAAATTCCAGCAGCGTATCTTCACGACATGTCTGGATGACTCTTTTGCCTTTTCCTCGCGCGTATCCGAGCTCAAGATAAACGTTTGCTGAAGACAAGGTAACGTCCGCTATCACAAGATCGGCCGCGTCTATTTCGTCATAAATTCGGTCGACAATTTCGTAGTCTCCGTCTATTTCATCGATCCTTCTTAGCTCAAATTTTCCTTTGACTCTGGCAGCGGCTCTCTGCATTGCGTGCCAATAATCCACTAGTGCTGGCTCTTCATCGTGACGGTACGACATGGCCACGAAGACACGCGTCTTAACCTGGGAGACATGCGTAGACTCAGGTCGACGATGAAGTGAATGCTTCATCGCATTTGACAGCCTTGAGTGGTATGTCATCGCTGCTTCTTTCGTAACTAGATAGGTTCGGCTCCGGTTGTTAGGCGGTGCCGGGAATCCAGGCTGTTCCTGATGCGGCTTTGGTGAGTGCGTCGAGGCGGCCGGTGCCGTGCTTGGCGGCGGTGGCCAGGTAGGAGCGGATAGCGCAGAATGCCTGGGCGCCGGTCATGGTTCGCATGCAGCCGGAGACTTTGATCCTGAGTTTGGCCATGCGGATGTCGCCTTCGGCGGCGTTGTTGTCGAACGGGACGCGGGGGTCGGCTGTGAATCTGAGGTAGTCGCCGGAGCGCTGGTGCAGGCGGCGGGCCAGGGCGTGGTGCTTGCGTTGCAGCGGCCCGGCGCGGGCGGCGGTCTGGTTGCGGCCTATGAGGACGGCGGACCGGAATTTGCGCCGGGCGGCGTCGAGCTGATCGGGGTTGATGCTGGTCAGGGTGCCGTCGGCGGCCAGGGCGGCGTCGGTGAGGTGCTTGAGCTCGCGGAGCGCGTCCGCTGCCTGGCCGGCCCAGCACCACTGGCCTGCGGGTGCGGGTGTCGGTGACGGCCTGGAGCTCTCGCAGCGCGTGCGCGCAGCACAAAGCATGGGTGACCTGGGGGTAAGTGTCGTAGGGCGCCCATGCGTCGTGGACCGCTATCCCGGTGAAAGCCGGGAGCACCCCGGCGGCGTCCATCGCCCTGCGGCCGCGCCTGGGGTGGACGGTGATCAGGGTGAACTTCCCGGCCGAGGCGGAGTGGACCCAGGCCAGGCGCCCGGCGACACGGAACCCGGTCTCGTCGAAATGCGCGACCGGGGCGGCGGTGACCGCGCGGCGGATCGTCTCCAGCGCCGGGCCGAGCGCGCCGGTGACCCGGCGGGTCATGGCGGTGACCGTGTCGGGGGCGAGGGTCACGCCGAACAGCTCGGCCAGGACCTGGCCGGTCCGGTCGCGGGACAGGAAGTGCCCGTGCCACAGGTACGTCCCGATCGCGGTCAGCCGCGGCCCGTACTGCACCGGCGCGGTCACCCCGGCCGGCGCCGCCGCGCCGGTCACGGTCCCGCAGCCGCAGCGGCGGGAGATGAGCTGGTGCTCAGTCACCACCGGCCGGGCCGGCGGCACGTCGGTCACCTGCCGGCGTATCACCCCGGCCAGCCCGGCGCCGGCCAGGCTGTCCCCGCACGCCGGGCACTGCTCCGGCTCGTGCGCGATTACCTCGTCCGGCGCGGCCGTGAATTCCAGCGTCGCGCCCGGCTGTCCCTTCGGCCGGCCCGGCTTGCGGCCGCTCTTGCCGCGCAGCGACCGCGTCGGCGGCTTGGCCGGCCCGTCCTGCGACGGCGGCTTCGAGGAGTTCCGCGAGTTCTGCCCGACCCGGGCGCGCAGCTCGGCGACCTCCGCCGCCAGCGCCGTCACCTGCCCCCGCAGCACGTCCAGCTGCGCCTGATGCGCTGTCCGCAGCGCCGAGATCTCGACATCCTTGGCCTCGGCCACCCCGCGCAGCCGCGCATTCGCAGCACGCAGCGCCGCGACCTCATCGCGGACAGGCGGGACATCAGGCACAACCCGCACCAGACCATAGCCAGCGCAATGTAGTCAACAAGACACGCGCGGCCGGCTCACCGTAACCAGACCGGAATGGCCGCCAGCCAATCCAAAGACCTATCCAGTTACCTTCTTTCTACTAAGCAGGTGCTATAAGCAACGCAGCGCCCGAGATCCCGACGCTGAACTCACGTAAACTCGCTCGACCTTTGCGGTGAAAGGCTGTGTCAAGGTGATGCGAGGAGAATCGCTCGGTGGCGACTCATGCAAGCACCAATCAAGCAAGACTGCCCGCGGCTCAGACTGACCTATTCGTCTCAGAGCGGCCAGAAACGGGCTTCTCGACCGCAAGGCGCCAACTGCATGGTCCGCATCTCCACGCCTCGTCACTACCGGGATCCGATCAGTAGCCATTGCCGCCGATCTCTCGCGCCTATCTTGTCGCGCCTAGCGGCCAGCCCAGTGGGCCTCGCGGATCGGGCGCGGGTTGGACGCATCACCACGGTTACCAGGCCGGAGATCGGGTTTTCCGCCCGGTCCGGGCCGGAGTTGCGGGCCGGGCTGCGGCAGTCGCCGCTGTCAGCGATGCCGTGGAGTACCTGACCCAGCTGATCGAGGACCGGGCGGTCGAAGTCCAGGCTGTCCTCGCCGATCGCGGCCAGTACCGCACCCCGTCTGTACCTGACCTGGTCATCGCCGCCACGGCCGCGCTGACCGGGCTCACCGTGTTGCATCTGGACAAGGACTTCGACCTGATTGCCGGCGTCACGGGCAAGCCTGTCGAGCGCCTGCGCGTCACTTGAGCCGCTCCGTCGGCGGCGAGGTGGGGCCGAATCACGGATCCTGGAAGCAGCGATGGCCAGCCTTCGCCTGGCGTTGCCTCGCAGTTGGGCGGAAACCCGGTCGATCAGATGATCCGCCGCCGGCAGGCCGCGGCCGAAGACGGCGCTACCGCCGCTCTGCTGACCTCCCGGTTCCCGGCCGTGTGAGTTCGGAATCAAGCGAGGCTCTCCCGTCCTGATCGGTCCGCCGAAACTCGACGCCGCTGGAACGCCAGAGATTTTCGCGTGGCTGCGGGGGCTAGCCCGCCGGGTTCTCGCTAGCGTCGGCAGAGTCCGGCCGGCGGTGCTCGGGCAGTATCGAGCGGTTCGACTTGGCGTAACGTGCGTAGTAGAGCGAGCCGATCCCGACTACCGCGACGATGTACAGCAGTGGTCCGTATTGCAAGTACCAGTGAAACGGCGGGACAGGGTTGAACAGCGATTTGCGCGGCCACAACAGGTTGATGGTGCTTGCGATGCCCCACACCACGGCAAGGACGTTCATTGGCAGGCCGAGTCGTCCGAGCGAGAAGCGCTTGCCGAGTGCCTTCTTGGGTGGCCAGTTGCCGGTCGATCTAGCGGCGAGCAGTGGGACGGTGACGAACAGGTAGGCGATCTGCGCGGTAGCGATAGCCGCCGATGAGATGATCGGGATGATCTGGGTGGACTTGATGTTCACCAGCAGCAAAGCGATGGCGAAGAGGCCGACGACTAAAGTTGGCCAGACGATTGCCCTCGCTCGCCTGGAAACGTGCGCCGTCTGCCTGGCAAATGGCAATTGATGGTCGCGCGCCATGCCGAACATGGTCCGCGCTCCGGCGGCCTGGACAGCAAGGCATGCGCCGAAGATCGCGACGAACGCGCCTGCCAGCAGCACATCACCTAGGCCGGTGCCGAGAACCTTGTTCACGACATAGGGCAGTCCGAGGGTGCCGACATTACTATCGGTCAGGCTTGGGATCGCGACGACGGCGGCGATGACTAGCAGTGCCCCGAGTACGAAAGACCCGACCATCGCATTGATGATCGCTCGTGGGGCGCGAATGTGCGGAGCGCGGGTTTCCTCCGCCAGCGAACTGGCCGTGTCGAACCCGTAGAACTGGAATCCTCCGATCAGCGAAGCCACCAAAAAGGCGCCGAAGTAGCCGAGCATCTGGCCATGCCCGGTACCCAGTGTGTTGAACAGCACGGCCGGCGAGCGACGCGAGTGCCCGAAGAGCAAGGCGATGACCAGGACGGCCACGCCGAACTCGGCCAGAACCGTCACATTGTTCCAGCGGCCGAGAGTCCGCACGCGAAGAGAGTTGATGAGGGTGCTTGCCAGCACCACAATGCTTCCGAGCAATGCGGTGTTTTCCGCGACGTTCACCAGGTTGGTGCCTGAGCCGACCAGCTGGAAGGACGGCGACAGGGCCGGCAGGATCGCCTGGGCAGGCAGTGCGTCAGCCACCAGCGTGATCGGAGCGAGTAGCACGACCATCCAGCCAGCCATCCATGCTGTCCAGCCCGTCGTGAGCTGTTTTGACCAGTTATAGACCGATCCGGCGACCGGATAGTGCGAAGCCAATTCACAGAAGATCAAGGCGACGAACATCTGCCCGACGAAGAACGCCGCCCACGACCACAGCAGTGATGGACCCGTCAGCGCGTACCCGAACCCGAAGAGCAGGAACCACGTCGCTACCACGGACATGTAGCTGAACTGGAGAGCGAACAGGGCGAAGTGGCTGAGTGAGCGATCGAGTCGCTGAGCGTAGCCCAATGCGGCAACGGCCGCGTCATCGCTGTCCGCTGTTGGCGCGCTTACGCTGGATGTGCCCGCCGTACGCTGGCTCGTGCTGCCCGTTGGTGCGCCGCCCTGCCTGGGCACGGTCATTTTCGGTCCTCGCAATCACAATTGATTGAACGGGCTTATTGATTCGCTGAGGCCTGAGGCTATTTGACGGACCGGTAGTCATTATGCCCATACCGTACAAGAACTCTGCCATTAAGTACAGGTTGCCGTGCCAATCTAGGGCATGCCGGTTCCATTCATTCGAGGACCTAATCTATTGAATCTAGTATTCTTATGTATTGACCTGTCCGCGAGTCGATGATAAGAAGGCAGCTGAGGGTATTCTGCGTTCTGGATCATAGTCATTTTCCAATTAGTATTAATCAAACTCTGGGCGCGTGAAGGCGCGCATCCTTGCCGGCTTAGGGAGCCCAAATGTCGATCGGCGACGAATTTGCCCAGCGCCTCGCGGCCGACGAGATTATCGTCCTCGATGGCGCAGTTTCCACGGAACTTCAGCGACGGGGCGTTCCTGTCGACCTGATCTCCTGGTTCGGCTCAGCCAATCTGGAGTATCTCAATGTGGTCCAGGCCATGCACGAGGATTACATTCGCGCTGGGGCCGAGGTGATCATTGCCAACACCCACTCCACCAGCCGGGCCGGTCTTGAACCAGCCGGGCTTGGAGACCGCGTAGCGGAAATTAACCGGAAGGCGGTCGAGGCGGCGCTCAGAGCCCGCGATGCGGCAGCAGGCAGCCGGTCAGTGGCGGTAGCCGGATCGATATCGTCGTTCATTCCTTCGGGAATGGGCTCGGACGACCACACCGATCTGCGAAACCTGGCGACCTTCCAAGAGCAGGCGGGCATCCTTGCCAATGCCGGCGTCGATCTTATTGCCCTGGAAATGATGGACTCCTCGTGCTATGGCCTCGAAGCTGTCCAGGCGGCAACCGAAACCGGGTTGCCGGTCTGGCTCGGCATGTCACCCATCCGATTCCCGTCGGGACGTCTAGGGACATATGCGGCGGACACCCCGTGCATCATGCCGACCGAGGACACAGAGGACAGCGACAGCTTCGTCAAGCTGGTCCAGGCCTACGTCGATGTTCACCCGAACCTGGCTGCCGTGTTCTTGATGCATGTCGAACTCGGCGTCATCAGCGAAGGACTCGAGATCCTTCGCGCTCACTTCCCTGGCACGACGCTCGGCGTGTACGCCGAGGTCGGACATTGGCAACCGCCCAACTGGGAGTTCGCTGACCTGTCACCGGCGCAGTATTTGACGCATGCCCAAGGCTGGGCGGATGCCGGCGTTCAGATTATCGGGAGCTGCTGCGGCACCGGGCCAGACTTCAGTCGTGCGCTATCCGAGGGACTGCCAAAGCACGTCCGGGCGGGCCATTCCCACGCCGAGCAAGGTGCCAAGTCATGAACCTATCTCAGCGCTTTCATGCCTGGAACTATCCATCGCGGTGGTTAGCCTGGCTCCAGGTCTTCATTACGATCATCGGAAACATTGTGGGCGGCAGCCTGCTCGACAAGAGCGACGGATTCACCCGCATTCCCTTCGCGATTGGTTCTGCGGCGAGCTATCTGATCGGCTTCTACTTCCTGGCCGTCGCCATGAGGACACTTCCGGTAAGCACATCTTATCCGGTCCAGATCGCTGGGGTAATATCTGGCACAGCGTTCGTCGGAATGGCGCTGTACGGAGAAGCGGTAGGCGCTGCGAAGATAATCGCGATCACGCTCATCATCGTCGGCGCGACCATTCTGGAATACACGCCGGAGCTTAGGCCCGAACTTGAGGCGCATGTCAAGGTTCGGGCTCAGTCCCAGAAGGCCAGCTAAGCGTCGTGCCTCTAATAGTCGCCATCTGAACCTGCGAAGGGATGCTCATACAATGCATGAACTAACCGCGCTCGCGTACCACAGCAGCACCAAATACAGCTTGCCCGTCGCCTACCTTTTCATCCTCGGGGCAATCGTATTCGAGACCGTGGCCGCGACCCTCCTGCGCTTCTCTGACGGCTACAAGAAGGTGATACCCACCAGTGGGCTGGTGGTGAGCTATGTGATCGTCTTCGTTCTCGCCGCCCAGGCTCTGACGGTGCTGCCGCTAAGCATCGGCTATCCGGTGTGGGCAGGCGGCTGCGCCATTTCGACCGGGGTTATTGGCATCGCCGCCTTCAAGGAGAGGAAGACCCTCGGCAAGGCACTCGGCATCTTGCTCGTCGTGGCCGGAATCGTAGTACTCGATACGCTGACACCGAACCCGATTGGCTGACTGCGCAAAAGCTTGCCAGCGCGCGATAATGGGCTAGGCGGGATCTTCCACCTAGCCGGGCGGGCTCTGCGCGCATGCATCGGGAAGGAACGGTCATGACCGAACGGGAGCGGGATGAGGCACCGGGCCGAATAGCCATTCTCGGCGCGGGCCCTGTGGGTCTCGAAGCGGCGCTTGCCGCCTCGGACGCAGGAAGGCCGTTCACGGTGTTTGAGGCCGCACCCCAGGTCGGCGGCAACGTGCGGCGATGGGGGCACGTTCGGCTATTCACGCCGTGGTCCATGAATGTCTCCGAGCGCATGGCCAGGCATCTGAAGGCGGCTGGCGAACCCCTTCCCGAGCCAGATGACTACTGCCCGACGGGTACCGAATTAGTCAATGACCTGCTTGAGCCGCTGGCCAAGCTACCCGAACTAGCAGCCAACTTCGAGTATGGGACGCGCGTGCTCGGCATTGGCAGGCAAGGCCTGCTCAAGCATGAGGAGATCGGCAGCGAAGGTCGCGCCAGTCGCCTGTTCCGCATCGTGCTGCAAGATCAGGCCAACCGTACGACGACGCAGACGGCAAGCATGGTGCTCGACTGTACGGGGACGTACGCCACCCCGAACGCGACGGGTGACGCGGGGATCGCGGCGCCCGGCGAGGCTGAGCTATGCGAGCGGATCGTACGCTGGATACCTGACCTCGGCGATGGAGCCCCCAGTTGGGCGGGTCAAACGATCCTGGTCGTCGGTGCAGGAAAGTCGGCGCAGGCGGCAGCGCAGGATTTCGCCGCGTGGCTGCCTTCGGCACCAGGAACGCAGGTACTCTGGGCGGTCCGCAGCTCCCGGCCGGATTGGGGTGAGGTAGCCGACGACCCACTGCCTGGACGGCAGGCGCTCGCTGACAGTGCCAAGGAGCTGGCTGCGGGCCGGCTACCAGGAATAACTGTGACAACTGGCGTGGTGGTCGACGCTTTCGAGCCTGCGGGCGATCGCATCGCGGTGTGGTTGCGCGGCGCACGTGAGCCGCGCGTGCTGGTCGACCGGGTTCTCTCGCTGACCGGATACGCACCCGATGCGTCGTTGTACAGGCAGTTGCAGGTGCACGAATGCTATGCAACGGCCGCGCCTATGGGACTGTCTGCCCAGCTGCTCGGCGACGCGGCAGGAAACTGCCTCGATCAGCCGAGTAACGGCGTGGAAGTCCTGGTCAACCCGGAGCCGAATTTCTTAATTCTTGGCGCAAAGTCCTACGGCCGCAACAGCCAGTTCCTCATGCGCATCGGCTACCAGCAAGTCACCGACGTAGTCGGGACATAGCAAATTTGGTCTGCCAGGCTAGAGCGACGATTTCAATTCGCGGCGGAGTAGCTTGCCCGTGGCCGTCTTGGGTAGTTCGTCCAAGATTTCTATCGTCCGCGGGTACTTGTAGTCGGCCAGGTTGCCCTTACAGAAGTCAATGAGCTCCTCAGAGCTCACCTCCGCGCCGGCTCGGAGACTGACATAGGCCTTGACCGTCTCGCCGCGATATTGGTCCGGGACGCCTACGACGATTGCCTCCCTGACGGCGGAGTGGGCCAGCAGGGTCTCCTCGACTTCCCGTGGCCAGACCTTGTAACCGGACGCGTTTATCAAGTCCTTCTTACGATCGATGAGGAAGAACCAGCCCTGGTCATTCATCACCCCTATGTCACCGGTGCGCATTTCGCCACCTGGAATGGCGTCCGCAGTTTCAGCTGGTCGGTTCCAGTAACCAGGGACCACGCCGGGCCCGCTGATGGCGATTTCACCCACGGTGCCGGCCGGGACGTTGTTACCCTCGTCATCAATGATTCGGACAGCGTAGTTAAAGATCGGAACTCCGATTGAAAGCGCGCCGGTGGTCGGGTCTACCGGGGCTCGCATGCCATATGGCACAGCGTGTGACGGCGCCGTCGTCTCGGTAAGACCATAAACATTGTGAATATACGGTCCGATCTCCTTCTCGAAGCGCTCTACGATGCTCACCGGAATGGGCGAGCCGCAGCTATAGGCTTTAGACCAGGACGATAGATCGCACGCGCTCGCCGCAGGATCGTTCAGTATGGCCGAATAGGCCGTTATCGCCATAACGGTGTAAGTAGCGCGGTGGAGTTCGGCAAGCTTTATCATGGTCGTCGCATCGAACCGGTAGCCGAGTACCATAGGCATCTGCGCCAGAATTGCCGCTGCGATGTGGCCGATAAGCCCCGTGATATGGAAGAGAGGCGCAGCGGCCAGGCAGACGTCGCTTTCGGTGAGGCCTATCCAGTCGCGATACGCGTGCGCGTTGAACACGATATTGCCATGCGTGTTCATGGCGCCTTTGGGGGCACCGGTGGTGCCGGATGTGTAGGTAAGCAAGGCGACGTTCTCGCTTCGCAGCGTTACCGGCTCAGGGCGCAGCCCGGCGTGGGAGTTGACCAGGTCTGCGAAGTCCAATGCTCCGGGCGTCCGCTGTCTTCGCACCGATCGCAGCACGGAAGGGCGTCCGTCGGCCAAGCCATCTAGAGGGCTAGTCGTTACCGCCACAACAAGGTCAGTTGCCTCGGCCGCCGGAGCCACCACGGAGTTCCATAGCTCTTGCAGGCAGATGAGACCACGGGCGCCGGAATCTGCGAGCACATAACTGAGTTCGCGCTGCTTGAGCATCGGATTTATCGGCACCGCGATGCAGCCCAGCTTCCACGCGGCCAGGAGGCCGACCACGAACTGCGGCATATTCTGTAAGAACAGTGCAACCCTGTCGCCGTGACCTAAGCCTCGTCGAGCTAGGGCGACCGCCAGGGCGTCGCTGTCTGAGTCGATATCCGAGAACGAGTACGTGCGGCCAAAGTAGTGAATCAGCGGTCGCCGCCTAGCCTGCGCCACGCTGGCCCGCCACATGTACAGGGCATCAGGAACCTCCACTAAGAGGTCCGTTGACATGCCTTCACGATATAGCGACAGCCATGGCCGGCAGCGGTATGAATCCTTTGTGTTCTCCACCATCTCACCTGATCGCCGAGATCCGGTCCGGGTTAACTGATAGCCGTGGCAGCCTTTTCCGACACCTCGGTCGGCTGGCCGGTGCTGGCTTCATAGAGGGTGACGCCACGCGTCTCTGGTGCCCAGATCAGCGTGACGACCAATCCGACCGCGGTCACCGCGGCCGTTATCAACATCGCGAACTGCAGGCCAGGACCAGAGAGCAGAACGGGCAGCAAGAAGGTGCCGGCGGCTGCGCCGACCCTGCTCCCCGCACTGCCCAGGCCGACACCGGAGGCCCGGATGTCCGTCGGGAACAGTTCCGCTGGATAGAGGAACTCGAGATTGCTGACAAAGCCGAGAACTAGGGCGAACATGCCGAAGAGCGCTACGACCAGCCAGCTTGGCGGCTTGGAGAACAATCCAAGGACCAGGAAGATCGCCGTCAGCAACAACATTGCGCGGGCCAGCATGGTCCGCCTGCCCATGCGGGTTAGCACGATCATTCCGACAGCGAACGCCGGCAGCGACAGGACGCGGATAAGAAGGGAACCGAGATTGGCGTCGTGAATGTGCAACGACTTGAGTAGCGTTGGCAGGAACGTGAAGATGGCGAACTCAGGCCAGGCAAGCGCAGACCAGAAAATGCCGACAAAGATAGCGCGGCGCAGCCAGATGCCGGAGAGAAGCTTCCGGTAAGACGGCCGGATGTCAGCTTCGGCGAGCAGGTCGGCTACCGACACCCCACTTCCGATGTACTTCGTGCAGATCGCCTGGGCCTCATCGAGTCGCCCCTTACGCACGAGCCACCTGGGCGACTCCGGACTGCCGATGCGCAGCACCATGACGATGACGGCCGGTATCGCACTGCTGGCCAGCACCCAACGCCAGGCGCCATGACCCCAGTGCGCGCCGACGACACCGACAAGCAGCGAAGCGGAATACCCGATGGTCCACATTCCTACGAGGCTGCCGAGGAGCCGTCCCCGACTGCGGCGGGGAGCGAATTCGGCAAGGTAGGTCGGCCCGACGGCATAGTCGATGCCAATGGCTATCCCAACGACTAGCCGTATTGAGAAAAGCTGCCATGGGTTGACGACGAAGAACTGGGCGACCGAGCCGACCAGGAAGATGGTCAGGTCCGTCGTATACAGAGCCTTCCGGCCGACGTGATCGGCAACCCAGCCGAAAATTAGGCTTCCCGCGAAGGTACCGATCAGCGCGGAAGACCCGATCAGACCCTTCCAGACTGGCGTCAAACCAAAGCTTGACGGCATCAGAACTAACGCGATAGCTACGACTCCGAGAATGTAACCGTCGATGAACTGTCCGCCGCCGACAAAAGCCGACATGCGGAGGTGGAAGGCTCGCGTCGGCGCCTCGTCGATGCTCTCACCGGCAGGTACGCCTATTGAATTCATTTCTCTCCCCTTAAGCTGGCACGGATGACGGGATTCGCGATTCGTCGGCTACTGAGCCGATACCTGAAACAAGACCGGCTAGGCCTCGCTTGGCGACCTCATTGGCGATGATCAAGCGCTGGATCTCGGAAGTGCCTTCCCAGATCCGGTCGAGGCGGACGTCACGGTAGAGCCGTTCGACGGGCTGCTCTCGCATGTATCCGCGGCCGCCGAAGATCTGGACGGCCCGGTCGGCCACCCTGCCTGCAGCCTCCGATGCTGCGAGTTTGACCATCGCCGCCTTGGCGTGCAGCGTCTTCGGGTCACCGTCGCCGTCGAATTCACATGCCACCTGCCGAACCAAGGCACGGTTGAGCGCTATGTCGACGGCGGAATCGGCAATCATTGCCTGGATCAGCTGATAGGAGATTATCGCCGCGCCATTCTGGACACGCTGCTTGGCCCAGTCGACGGCAAGAGCCATGGCGCGCTCTGCGGCTCCGACACATCGAGCGCCGATCCAGAGCCGCTCAGCGGTGAACCAGGTACGGGTGAGCGCATACCCTGCGCCTACTTCACCTAGGACGTTTTCCTGGCCAAGGCTTACGTCATTGAACAGGAATTCGGGATGCTCAAATACAAAATTGTGCATGAAGTCCGGTATCCGCTTTACCTGTACTCCGGGCAGGTTCTTGTCAACGATGAACATCGTCGGGCCTTCGCCGGGTACCGTGGCGAGCACGAGCAGGAAGTCGGCATGGTCGCCAACAGTCACGAACCACTTCTCGCCGTTCAAGCGGAATCGGCTGCCTATGCGCTCGGCGGTGGTTACCGGGATCCCGGGATCGGACCCCCCGGCCGGTTCGGTAATGGCGACCGCATCTCTGCGGAGGCCGTTGACGCACGGCAGGAGCCAGCGCTCCCGTTGCTCCGGTGTGCAGGCCAGCAAGGCGTTGGCTGGTCGCCACACGACATCCCAGAGACCATTGGTGAGCTTTCCCAGTTCCTCTTGGACTACTACTTGCTCCAGGCTTGTTAATCCGGCGCCGCCGATTTCGGCGGGAAGGTTGAATGCCTGCAGCCCGGACGCGATGACGTCGCAGCGAATGCTTTCCAGTCGGTCGGCTGAGAGCCCACCCTGCGTTTCACATTCTTCTTCGTAAGCCATTAGGCGCTGGCTAAGATCGGCGGCATTCGCCTGGATGGCAAGTAATCTAGGCGAGAAAGTTAGATCCATGCGCCAGGAATATCAGAATCCGGCTTACCGCGTCAATGTATAAGATTGTGTTCTATTATCACCGACTCTAATGATTAAACCTGGCTAACGACCGTCAGATGTGGCCGGCTGCGATCTGGGCGCTGTCGCCGAGGGTGTCAGCCTCGGCTACGACTGTGTAGACTTCCCACGGTTCATTGCCCGGGCCGTGCACCCATACCTTGTCCTGCAGGGCATAGCAGCAGGCCGTGGCCGCCTCGACTTCCTTATCGACGCCGATGGCGTCGAAACGCCGCCCAGCCTCATCGACCTCGTCGGTGGTGTCCACCTCGATGCCGAGATGATCCATGATCGTGGTCTGGCCGGGTTCGCCAACCAGTAAGACGAGCTTCAACGGCGGTTCTGCGACGACGAAGTTCGCGTAGTCGGCACGCAGTTTCGCTGGCGGAACACCAAGCAGCTTGGTGTAGAACGCGACTGATCCCTCGAAGTCGCCAACTCGCAAGGCGAGCTGAAATCGTGACATTGATCTTCGCTCCTAAATATGTCTTGCTACGACCTTATTGCGGCGGCCGAAAGTCGCACAAATGCCGGTTCCTAACCGTCTACCACGATGGGCCCGTCGTGGCAAGGGAGTAAAGCATTAGAGATGGTAATGCATTCGGTGCTGCTTACTAATGATTCAGTCGGAATTCTTTGGCGGCGGGCTCCATGATGCGGGTAAACCCTAGTTCATTCTCGCAGGCTTCTAGCTACCGTCATAGGCATGGCTTCGATTGCCTGTTCGATCCCATGAGTGCGGCTCCGGTGGTCAACGGAACGACGAATGGGGACCGACCCGGGCCTGGCCGCCCGAGGAAGTGTCTGGCCAGCGACTCATATGTCCGTCCGACGTTCACCTTGGAGCAGATCAGGACGTTCCTGACCGTGGCGAGCCGTGAGCATATTACGCAAGCGGCTAAGGCCCTTGGGTTGAGCCAACCCGCCGTCACTCAGCAGGTTCAGTTGCTGGAGCGTGCCCTGGGCGTGCCGCTACTTGAGCGCATCGGCAGAGGCGTAAGGCTCAGCGAGGCGGGCGAAGAGGTGGCCGCTGCCTGCCTGCTGATCATGCAGTCGCTGGACAATCTGGAGGCCACCGCCCGGTCTATTCGGGGCCTGGAGGTCGGATCACTGGCTGTTGGCGCGAGTCAAGTTGCGGCCAGTTACTACCTGTCGTCAACGCTGGCCGCGTTCAGCGGCGCTTTCCCGGAGGTGGCGGTGGACATCAAGATCGGCGCCAGCCGGGACATATGCGATCAGGTGTCTGCGGGGGTATTCGACTTCGGCCTCGTGGAGGGAACGCTGCCAAGGACTATGCTCATCTGCGCCACGGTGGCGAGCGATGAGGTAGTGCTGTCTGTGCACCCGGCCCATCCCCTGGCCGGTCAAGAGCACGTATCGGCTGAGGGGCTTGACGGCAGCAGTTATCTGCTCTGGGAGCGAGGCGCGCTCAACGTGACGATACCGTCGCGCCTGCTAGGACCCATGTACCACACCATCCCGCAGATCCGGCTGGCCAGCATCGAAGCCGCACGGCAGATGCTGCTCGCCGAGCCTCGTTTTATTGCGGCTATGCCCCGGATCGCGATCGCGGACGATCTCTCAAGCAGTGCCCTGTCGGTCGTCAGGAGGAGGCCGGTGCGCAGGTCGATCTGTGCAGTGCGCCGGGCGGGGCGTAGTTCAGGCTCTGCCGCGCGCGCATTCTGGTCCGCGCTGACTGAGTCGCCCAGCGGAGCATCCGGCCATGGCGGTGGCGGCAAATATACCTAGCCGTTCCAGCTTGGCCAGGCGCCCCAGGCGCAGGATTCCGCGCGACCCCTAGCGGCGAAGCAAACGCATAAGTAGTATCGCTATCTATAAACGTGCGGAGGTGAGCCAGTTGTCGTCAGCTAGCCGCGTCTTTGGCGACCAGGTGGGATCGACAGCTCCGGTGTTCCTGGCGTTCCTTGCCGTCCACGTCATCGCGGGCCTGACTGCCGTGATCACGGGGGCTGTAGCCGCTCTGACACGCAAGGGAGGTAGGCGCCACATCCTGGCGGGTCGCTGTTTCTACGCGGCGATCGCAGTGGTGTTCGCCACCGCTACCGCGCTATCGCTCATGCGCTGGCGGCATGACTACTACCTCTTTATCCTCGGCGCCATCGCCTTTGCTGGGGCGACCGCCGGCTTCCTGCACCGGCGCCTGCATCGCCCTGGGGATACCGGACACATTGTCGGGATGGGCGTCGGCTATGCCGTCATGCTGACTGCGTTCTATGTCGACAACGGCCCGCATCTGCCGGTATGGGATCGCCTGCCAGTCATAGCGTTCTGGCTGCTGCCATCAGTGATCGCGGCCCCGATCGTCGTCAGGGCCGTGATCCGTGCTCGTCGGCCCCGATCGCTGAGCAGGTCTGCTGACGCCCGATCAGCCTGACCCGACGGCGAGGCGGCCAGATCGTCGAGATCGAAGAGGGTGACGGCTAGCAAGCAGAACCCGGGTCAAGCTGATCACGATCGCGGGGACGAGTGGCAGGAGCGACCGGGATGCCGTCGTGGTCAGGGCATAGAACGCGAGCATCAGCAGCAAAGTCACGTCGGCGGCCAGTGCCGCGACGCGGGCAATGCTCACTGCTCTCGCTGGCAGGCTCGGCGGCAATGGCAGGCGAATCCCCGCCCGCCCCGTGGTCACGACGGCGACGACCGAGCTTGGCGCTGCGATCACGATGGCCAGGCCGACCAGTGGCAGCGCCAGCCAGGGGCCGGTTAGGTGATCTCGCACGGGAGGCAGTCCCGTGAAGAACGCCCCGGCGATCCAGGCGATCCCGACGAGCGGTCCCGACGCGATAAGCGCAATGGCCGTGCTCCGCGCTCGCCTGGCGACAAATTCGGGCCGGAAGGACTCCGCCACGGTGGTTGGCTCGCCGAATTCGCCGATCGCTGCCTCGACGGCCTCCCGGTTGCGCATTCCGAGAGCCTTGTAATCGCTGACCGCCTCCATGAGGCCGTCTCTGATCTCGCTGACGATGGCCGAGCGCACTGACTTCTGGCACGCGAGCGCGCTTGCGAGATCGACGAGGTAGCCGTCGATCAGTGCTGTGGCGTCATCTTGCTCTGGCAGCGCCGACCGGGTGCCGCCAGTGCGATCCGGAGCGCTCATCCGGTCGGTGCCGGACAAGCCCTGCCCTCCAGCACACCCGTAACCGCGAGTGCGAATTGCCGCCAGTCGGCCCGCCCGGTATCGAGCGCTCGCCGCCCGGCGTCGGTGAGTTCGTAGCTCCGGCGTTTTCTGCCCGCTACCACCGACCAGCTACTGCCGATGAGTCCACCTCGTTCCAGCCTGTGCAGGGCCGGATAGACGGTACCGGTCGGCAGATCGAACTCGCCTCCGCTGTCTACTCGCAGGGCTTCCTTGATCGCATAGCCGTGGCGGGGGCCGTCAGCGAGGGTGGCGAGCAGCAACGCATCAAGATGCCCCTTCAACGCCTCAGCCCTCATGAGTAGTAATGCTACTCTCAGAGGCGGGCCCAGGCCAGCGGGTGGCTGCTACCGAAGGGTCGGGAGAGCGTTGGACTCACAACTTCAAGCGTTCAGGGATGACGTCGGTGCCGAGCTCGAACACGCGAGCACCTCATTTCACCAGCTTCTTGATGCCATGTCGGCTGATCTGCGCCGGCAGCCGAGCGATGGCACGAAGTGGAGTAACGATGAACTCCTCTTTCACATGATGTTCGGATACATGATCGTGTGGTCGCTGATCTGGCTCGTCAAGTTTTTCAGTCGAATGCCGATCAAGGTAGGTGTCATCTTCGCGGCCATTCTTAATGTTTTCACGAGTCCTTTCAACACGGCCAACTACCTGGGCTCCAGAGTTGGGGCGAGAATCTATCCACACGATCGGATGGGAGCCAAATTTGACCGCGTCGTGAAGTCATTGCGTCGTCGTCTGGCGGCCGAGCGAGATGATTCCCTGCGCAGGCAGATGTGCTTTCCTGCCCGGTGGGATCCGTTCTTCAAGGAACGAATGAGCCTGGCCGATGTCTATCGCTATCCCACTCAGCATTTCGACTTCCATCGTCGGCAGCTCAGCGGTGGCCTGGGCGGCGGCAGCGGCAGTGACGGGAATCGCGGGTAAACCCTAGTCCGTTCCCGTGCACGCCTGGTTAACGTCGTGAGCATGGCCGCCATCAACGCGCTCGCCCGGGAGTTGCTTGCCTGTCGCATCATCGATCTGTCGAGCGACGTGGGAGACTGCGCTCCTGGCCCATTCCAGACTGAGATCGACGTAATCGAGGCCGCCGAAGGTGCCCAGATCTTCTGCGAGAAGGTGGCACCCGCACTCGTTCCCGAGGCGACAGGCAGACTGAGGCCGGATCATTTCCCTGACCGGGCATTTCTGCGGCACGAGATGGTGAGAGCCTCGGTTCACTCCGGCTCGCACATCGACGCCCCCGGTCATTACGGCCCGTCAAGGAGCGGAAAACGGGGGTTGATCAGCAGCGCTCCGCTGGAGGCATTCGTCGGTCCAGGAGTCATGCTAGACGTCGTCGTCGCCGACGGGTGGCGGATCGAGCGCGGGCATATCCGGTCCGCTCTGAATGCCTGCGCCATCGAAGACCTCGATCGGGCAATCGTGTTGATCCACACCCAGCGGGACAAGGCCATTTCGGTGGACGTAGTCACTGATCTGCTCGACGCCGGCGTGAAGGTTATCGGTACCGACGCAGAAGGATTCGACGGCCCATTCGAGCCGATAGTCAGGCGATTTCTGGAAACCGGAGACACCAATGTGCTCTGGCCGACTCATTTTCTCGGCCGGCATCGGCCCTACTACCACATCGAGCGCCTGCGCAATCTTGCGCTGCTGCCACCGCAAGGTTTCGTCTTCGTCGGCTTTCCCGTGCTGATTGGGGAAGCCACTGCCGCCTGGACAAGGGCGGTCGCCTTCGTTCCCGAGGAGACCGAGCTGTCATGACTGAACTAACGCCCGCAGATGTCTTCGACTTGCTACTGGCGTACAAGAAAACTGCCGTGCTGACCGCGGCGATCGAACTCGGTGTATTCGACGCGATCGCTTCAGGGGCCACAACCTCCGTTGAGGTGGCCAAGATACGCGAACTCGACGAGCGGGGCACCAGGCTGCTGCTCAACGCCCTGTCCGCCCTCGGTTTGCTCACCTGGAGCGAATCCGCGTATGGGCTCGCGGCTGGCGCCGAGAAGCTCCTGGTCCGCGGGCAGCCGGGATTCGTCGGGGACATGACGAAGGTGATGGCCAGCACATGGGAGTGGGCCGCTCTTGCCGGCTTGCCGGACGCGGTCCGGCAAGGCGGCACGGTGGCGCCCGTGAATGCCGAGACGCCCGGGTATGAATATTGGGAGGACTTCGCCGCCCATGCGTCTGCGGTGGCCTCTCCGACGGCCCGGCTGATGGCCGATGTACTGGGTCCGTGGGCCGAGCGGCAGGGCCGGCTGGACGTGCTGGACTTGGCCTGCGGGCACGGCCTGTACGGGTACACGCTGGCCCAGCGCCAGCCTCACGCCCGGGTCTGGTCGCTGGACTGGCCGAACGTTCTGCCCTTGGCTCTGGCCCACGCGCGTCGGCTCGGCGTCGGCGATCGGGTATCGACAATTGCCGGCGATATGTTCGCCGTCGACCTCGGCGGACCTTACGACGTCGTGATGATCACGAACGTCTTGCACCACTTCTCTGAGGAACGTGCGACGCAGTTGCTGCGCCGGGCTGCCGGGGTACTAGCCGATGGTGGCCGCATTGCTTTGGTCGGCTTCACCACCAGCGACGCCCCGCCGGCCGCAGAGGCCGCGGCTCACCTGTTCTCGATCCTGATGCTGATCTGGACGAACGAGGGAGAGGTTCACCCTTCCCGCGTCTATGAGCGGATGCTGGCCAGCGCCGGGATTTCGGAGGTCGAGTCGCACCCTGTGCCCGGTCTGCCGCTGCGGGTCATCGTCGGTCGCAGGGTCGGACAGGTCAGTCCTCACGTATCTGGTTGAGGCGCCGGGCCGCATCGTCCCCGAGCTTGGCCGCCCATTGCCGCAGACGGGACTCCACCTGACCACGAGCGGCGATTCCTTCGGCGCTGCCTCGGTCCTCATCTGATGGAAGCATGCGGTTCACTCTGCGCATCATGGTGGCCATCGCCTCGGGGAACAGGCTGTTCAGCCAGATTCCGGCGGCAGCGGGGGCGGGCAAGACCACCTGGGCGCGGCCCCGGCGCATGGCAGCGACGATCCGGCGGGCCGCCCGCTCGGCATCCATGGACGCTAGCGGCAGGCTGGACCCGAGGGCGAACCAGGCGAATTCGCGCGCCGGGTCGCCGCGGTAGCCAGCTCGCAGATGCGATCCGGTCCGTAGCATCCCCGGCAGGACCGTCGTGACGGAGATGCCGTCATCGGCCACGGCGCAGCACAACCCCTGTGAGAATCCGGCGACGGCGGACTTCGCGCACCCGTAGGGCAGCAGGTGGGGGACGCTGATCTTGCCGCCGATCGACGCGATGTTCACGATATTGCCGGCCCGCCGTGGTCGCATGTGCTCAAGAGCTGCCAGGGAGGTGTAGACAGTGCCCCAGAACATGACGCCGAGCGCCTCGTCGAAGTCAGCGGCCGTCATGGCTCCCAGCGGTCCGACCCGGATCACTCCGGCGTTATTCACCAGGATGTCAGGCGGCCCGAGTCGCTCGGCAGCCATTCGCACGAACTCGCGGGCCTGCTTCTCGTCGCTGACGTCGCACGGCAGGGCGGCAACGGTCGCGCCGCGGCTGCGCAGATCACCTTCAGCCCGCTGAAGATCGGCCTTTGTCCTAGCGCATATGGCCACTTGGCAGCCGCCAGCGGCTAGTTCCCGCGCGATGAGCAGGCCGAGGCCTCGAGACGCTCCGGTAACGAGCGCCGTCTTGCCGTTCAGGCCGATCTGCTCGCGAGCGGCACGAATGGCTACTCTCGCGACGGCGACACCTGCGGCTGCTGTGCCGAGCTTGAGCAGCGTCCTCGCCGGATCGATCGGCCCAGCTGCCCCTGGCGGCCTGATCACTGGCTGAGTTAGTCCAGCGCCAGGAGAAGCGTCCTGGACGTGGCCGTCGAGCGTCGGGCTGAGACGTTCGAACGCCAGGGACAGTTCGCGCGTCAGGCTGCGCCGCAAGACGGGCTCACCGATGCGAGCCAGCCCACGGGCTGCCATCGTCAGACTCAGGCTGATCCTCGTGCCGTCCGCCTCGCGGGCGAAGCTGTAGCGGGATTCGACTCGCAACGGACCCGAGTGACCGCGCACGGTGAATCCGCGGCCCGGTACCCAATCCACCAGGTCCCCTGGGGCCTCTATCCTGCGGCCGAGGAAGCGGCGGACTTCGACAACATGGGTGGCCTGCGGAAACGGAGCCTCGATATCGACCGCGGCGAGTCCGGGCTGCCATTGCGGGGCATTGCGGAAGTCAGCCACGTAGTCGATAGCGGTCTGGAGCGGCACGCGAGCGAACGCTGACACGGCCACGGTGAACACCAATGCAACATGCCATGCCGCCAAACGTGGTGTCACTAGGGGAAACCCTAGGCAGAGTTCGCCGCCGTCACATGAAGTTCTGCGTATGCAGAGCGGAGATCTCGGCGGCCTCGTCGGAAGGGAATCCGATCCGGATGAGCCGCCGGACCCGGCCGGAATACATGTCTTCTTCGAGTTCTCTAACCGCGGCGAAGCCTGAGGCGATCGCGGCCGGATCCCAGGAGCCGGCGGCGAGAAGGACCAGGGCGTCAAACACGTCTTCGTTGAGCCCGGAAGTGCCAGTCAGGGCTTCGTGTCGGCGCTCGACGGCGGATCGCAGCCGGGGCAGCAGACTGGTGTCGGTCTTCGCCTGATGCTCCAGGTGGGCGACGCCGAACGCCACATGCCGTGCCTCATCCTGATGGGCCAGGCGGGCCACTACGCGGGTGATCGGGTCGGGTGCATGGCGGTCGAGGAAGGCCAACAGGCTGAGGAAGCTGCCCTCGCCGAGCACAGACAGCAGGAACGACGCGAGCGAGAAATCCGGTTCCGACAGCAGCGTGAACAGGGACTGCCGCCCGCCGACCGAGGACGTGCCCAGCGGGCGCCCGGACAGAGCCGCGCGGCGGCTGAATACCTCAATGTGACGAGCTTCATCGGCGGCCTGCACGGCCAGTAGCTGGACAACTTCCCGGAAATGCGGGTGTATCCGGGTCAGGAACCGGGCCGGGAGCACGAGCGCGGCCTGCTCGTTCTCGATCAAGAAGGTCATCACCTGGATGACGGCGACTTCGATCTCATCGGGAACTTCAAATTCCGCCTGCCATGGCACGGCCGCGGCCGGATCCCACTGCGCGGCGGCCGCCTGCGCGTAGAGCCTGGGCGCGAGATCCGCCCACACCTGCTCTTCCCGGATCAACTGGTACGTCACCGGTGGGCCGCCGCGCTCCACCAACGCGCCGCGCGCGGCCAGTCCCCAGCGTGCCGACGGCGCGCTCACTCGCTGGCCCGGCTCAGCGCCTCCGGCCCGTTCAGCGCCAGCCCACCGGTACGACTCGGACGTGCCGCGGGTCACCAATGTCCTGATGGGATCGCCAGGTCGGGCAGTGCCGGCCTCGACCGGATGACCACGGGCGCGGCACCAGGCCATGAGATCGGCGGCCAGGGCAGGGTGCGTGCCGGTGACGGCGACGCGCCCGCCGGGTCGCGCTCGGGTCAGAGCGCGCCTTAGCAGCAGGTGGGCGCCCTCCCCGAAGCCGATGCCGCCGAGGTCCACGGTGTCAATGACCGTGTTCACGGCTCGTATTCGGCCGCGGTGATGCAGCCGTCCGCGTCGTAAAACTCCTCCTCATCCACGGCTGCTCGCAGAGCTCGGTATCCGGTGTCACGGCCGGGCCGCCAGGCTCGCAGACCCTCCAGATCAAGCAGTGGCCGTGCCTCCGGATCCGCGTAGGACATGCCAAGGAGAAGTTCACCGAACTGATCCACCAGGTTTGCTGGGGCCGTGTCGACGACAGTCATATTGCAGTGGTCGTACGGCGGCGTCTGGGCCAGCACGCGCACCGCACCGGGCGGGAAGGTGCCGTCCCTGGTGAGCAGCAGATTGGTCGCGTCTAGCAAGCAGGCGGCATCCGCGGTCCCGGCGAGCATGGCTGAAGCGGCTTCCCTTTCGCCGCCGATATGGTCGCCATGCAGGCCCAGGCGGACGTCATGCCTGAGTACCTTCATGTCGGGTCCTGGAGCCGCCGATATTCTCCGCAGGTAGGACAGCGGAATCAATGTCGCCTGGGGCGAGTCTGCTGCGCCCACGGCGATGGTCCTGCCGTGGAGGTCGGCAGTTGACAGACGGCTGCCGGCTCTAGCCACGATCACCGACGTCAGATCCTGGTCGGTGTCGCGCATCAGAAGCGGATACACCGTGCGGCCGCGAGTCCGCGCGAGCCGCTGGCCGCGAATCCAGGCGAGCGGGGAGTTCCAGGCCACATGGATCCGGCCGGCCACCAGGTCCTCGATCTGCAGCTCATAATGCGGGTAGAGGATGTAGTCGACCGGCAGGCCCCGCCGTCGTAGCCAGGATCTGAATCCGGTCCAGATCGCGACGACTTTCTGGTCATAGGCGACCGCGCCCAGCAGCAGCGTCATGGCTGGTCCGGGGCTGGATCCAGCAGGGGCTGGCCGAGCGCGGCCCGCCCGACGAAGTCAAGCAGGGCCTCGGTCGTCGGTGCCATCACGCGTGCCGCCAGGCTGTCGCGCAGGTGCCGCTCGATCGCCATATCCTTGCGGAAGGCGGAGCCGCCGCACAGGCGCATCCCTTGGTCCGCTACCTCACCCGCCGCCTCGGCGGCCAGCGCCTTAACCTCGAGCAGACGAAGTGGCGCGTCGGAGCGGTCCTCGGAAAGCGCGGCCAGAGTCATGTCCACGCAGGCGCGGATCTCATCTGTGCGCAGCCGCATGCGACCGTAGGCAAGCCGGTTAACTGGCTGATCGGCGAGCGCGGCATCAAGGTGAGCGAGCCTTGTACCGAGGAGATGCCGGGCCGTCTCGGAGGCCACCTTTTCCGCCAGGCCGAGTGAGAACGCGGCGCTGAGAACCAGGAACCAGGGCAGCACCGCGCTCATCGCGACATCCCGGCCCGCGCCGTCCTCACCGAGCATAGCGCGGGCCGGGAGGCGGACGTTGTCAGCCAGAATCGGGCTCGACGCGTTGCCGCGCAGGCCAAGGCCGTCGAACGAACCCTTGGTCGACAGCCCGGTGGTATCCGACGGCACCAGCCACAAAGTCATCGGGCCGTCGGCCCGCAACGGGCGGCTGGACCATACGTAGCTGTCCGCATGACCTGCGGACGTCACCCAGCTCTTGTGCGCGTCGAGGCGTACTTCGGAGCCAGCCCGCGCGGCCGTACTGAGCGGTACCCAGAAATGGCTGCGGGAGCCTGCCTCAGAGAATGCCAGCGTGGTCAGGTGCGCGCCGGCCGCGATCGCCTCTCGCACATCACCCGGTCCGAACGCCTCGATGACGGCGGTGGCGGCGTAGTGCATCAGCACGATCATGGCGGTTGAGCCGCAGGCACCCGCTAGCCGCTCGATTACCTCGGCCGCCGCTCGGAGATCCGCTCCTCCGCCGCCGACCTCCACGGAACTGACGAGCCCGAGCAGGCCCGCGGCGGCCATCGCCTTTATGGCCTCGCCGGGGAACTCACCGAGCTGGTCGATCTTGCTTGCGCCAGGCAGCACGACATCGTCAAGCACCGAGGTGAGGGCCGCGTCGAGCTCAGCAGTGAGCTGGCCGCTCACTGCCAGCTCGCGAGGATAATGTGATAAGGGAAATAGCCGAGCGTCGGCAGGGCTATCGCGTCCGTGATCTGATATCCCGAGTTGCCGAAAAGCTCATCGAATTCCGCTCTCGTCCGTTCCCGCCCGCCGACAAGCAGCAGCATCGACAGATCAATGAGATGCACGATCTGATCGAGCGGGGGTTCGCTGCGGACGATTCCCTCCAGCGACAGCAGCATGCTCCCCGGCCCCGCCGCCTGGTGACAGTTAGTCAGAATCCGGCCGGCGCCTTCGTCATTCCAGTCGTGCAGAACGCCTTTGATCAGGTACAGATCGCCGCCCTCGGGAATCGTTTCAAGAAAGTCGCCGCCGACGAGTTCTACTCGCTCGATCAAGTTGCGCTCGATCATCGTCTGCCGGGCTTCATCCATTACCTCGGGCCGGTCGAAAAGGACGCCAGTAGCATCTGGCGCGGCCTCAAGCAGCGCGGACAGGAAATGCCCTTGATTGCCGCCGACATCGACGATGCGCTTGAATCCCGTCAGATCGACGTTCGCCACGACGTGCGGGGCGAGTTCTGCAGTCACCTCGTCGAGGTGTTCCGTCAGGGTGGCCTTGGCCTCGGGATGCGCGTCGTAGTACTCCCACATCGGCATGCCGAGCGCGTCTTCCGCGACGGGTCGGTTCTCCATGATGCCTTCATAGAGATGCTCGAATGGCCGCAGGTGTCCAGGTTGCCCCATGCCGAGAGCGAAGCCGTGCAGCGAGCGGGCGTCAGTTCGCAGGCAGGCACCCTCGGGCGTCAGGGCGAATGTGTCCGTGCCCGCTGAGGTGACGAGACCGTAGGCTGAGCAAGCCCTAAGGAATCGCAGCAGGGCCTGAGGATGAGCGCCGGTCGCCTTAGCCAGGTCGGCGCTCGACTTGGGGCCGTCGGCCATCAGGTCAGCCAGGCCGAGTCTGGCCGCTAGCGCGACAAGGGCAGTGACCTGGTAGCCCAGGCCCATTCGCAGCACGCGCAATGGCGGCGGTTCTGAGGCAGCGGACGTCGCGGATGAACGCTCATTAAGATCCATGCCCGCAGGCTAGCTATGCGTTTGCATCCGGGCACTAGGGTTTTCGCCGGTCATTCTGACCGGACTCGCGCTTAGGCTCACTGACGGCGGTGCTAGTGCCCGCCGATGGTGCCATGAATGTCGAGCATATCGCAGGGGAGTAACTCCAGATGATAGTGCGCCATGCCCATGATGTGCCCACCGACATTGTGCGTGAGCCCGGAGCAAAGCAGGTGACAATTCGCCGCCTGATCGATACGCCCGATGGCGCGGACAGGTTCCTGATGAGCCTATTCGAGCTTGGCGAAAATGGTGCTACGCCGCCGCATTACCACGACTGGGAACATGAGATATATGTTCTCGAAGGCGCCCTCCACGTCGATCTGCCTGCTGAGGGGAAACAGATCGAGCTGAAGGCCGGGGACGTCGTCTTCATCCCCCGGGGCGAACAGCACGGCCTGGCAACCGGCGAGGGCCAGACCGCCAGGCTCCTCCTGGTCGCGCCGGCCGAACGTCCGCCCGTGCGCAGCGTCTTCCTGTCGGAGGAGCCTTATCAGTTTGAAGCCGACGCCGCGGACGGCGCGGTCAAATGACCGGCACTGCCCAGCCGGGAATTGACCGGCAGCAAGACGACGCGGTCCGCCTGCACAAGCTGATGACCGGTTACCTCGCATCGAAGGTGCTCTTCTCAGCAATGGAGTTGCAGGTCTTCGACGCTCTAGATAAGGGAGCGTGTAGCGCCGAGGAACTCGGAGAACAGATCGGGATTCCTGCGCGTTCAGCTCGGACGCTACTTCTCGCCCTGATGGGTGACGAACTGGTCAGCAAAAATGATCACATGTATAGCAATAATCCGATCGCGAGCACTTTCCTGGTCAGCACCTCACCTCGTTATATGGGAGCCCTCGCGACTCACCAGAGCACGCACTACGCGAAATTGATCCAGCTCACTGACAGTCTGCGAGACAACAAGCCGGTCAGAGCCGGAGAGAACTACAGCGGGGCATTCGGTGATGACAAGGCCTGGGCACGCCGGTGGGCCGAGATCACGCGCGCCAGTTCGCTGCTGATGGCCGACAACCTAGCGGCTCAGGCAGTCCTTGACGGTCGTCAGCACCTTGTTGATCTCGGGTGTGCGTCCTGCGCCTATTCGATTGCCCTGGCAAGGGCGAACCCAGGTCTGCGGATTACAGCGGTAGACCAGCCTGCGGTGGCCGAGGTGGCCGCGGAATTCGTCGAGGCCGAGGGCCTGTCCGGACAGGTCAACGTGCGTCCGGCCAACATCTTCGAGGACGCCTTCGGCGACTGCGACGTGGCCCTGCTGTCCCACGTCATCCAAGGGTTCGAACGTGGCCGCGCCCGGGAGTTGATCAACCATATCTATGGCTGGCTCCCTGAGGGAGCCAGCCTGCTCCTGCACACGCATTTGCCCGAGCGTGCGCTAACACCTTTCCCTTTCCTGTTCGGGCTGATCCTGCAGATCAATAACACGCAGGGCGGCGAGGCGCACGACGAGGAACTGACCTGTGCCTGGCTGCGGGAGGCAGGCTTTGGGGACATCGAGGTTAGCGCGGTCTCGCCGATCTCCGCTCTGATCAAGGCGGTCAAGTGACTCAGCCAGTGACTAGCACCTGGGCCGGGATGCACCTAGTTCTTCTCAACGTCCACGGTGAGCCGCAGATGCTTCTCAACAGACTCGCGGTCGCAACAGTGGCCGATGACCGGAAACGGCTAGACACCAGAACTGACGCGGCGCCGTGATACACGAGCCCGAGGTCATAGTTGCCGGAGGCGGCCCAGCGGGGATTGCCTGCGCGGTAGCTCTGGCCCGCGGGGACCGCCGCGTCGTGCTGCTTGAGGCCGAACTCGCTGCTCGTGACCACGTCGGAGAGTCCCTGTCACCCACGGCCTGGCAAGCGGTCCTGCGCCTAGGCGCCGCCGCAGCGATGCGAGGCGCCGGGTTCTGCCCCAAGCTGGGGGCTACCTTCTCGTGGAGTGGCCAGGCTTCTCCCTGGACGGTCAGCTACCCGATGGTTGATGACCAGCCACCCGCCTACCAGGCGCGGCGAGCAAAGTTCGACGCGATTCTGCTGACGGCCGCATCGGCGGCGGGCGCCGATGTGCAGCTCGGCTGGCGTGTTGAGCAAATCCTGCCGCCTTCGAGCGGGACAGCCAGCGTGCTGGCGACCAGTCCGTACGGGGAGTCCGTGCGGCTCGCCGCACCCTGGGTGGTGGACGCACGCGGCCGGTCCGGGCCTAACCAATCACGGCATGCGTATCGGACCGGGCCCGCGGAGCTTGACCATGCCGCGCTCTGGGGATTTTGGCGCAGGAGAACCGGCTCTCCGCCCGACAGCCGCCGCACCAGCCTGCTCATCGGACGCCCGGAGCACTGTCTTTGGTACTACCCGCTGGACGAGATGGCGAGCCTGGCGAGCGTTGGAGTGGTCATTTCCGCGCAAGCACACGACGACCCGGTTGGCGGGGCGGAGAAGCTTTACCGGGCGGCGGTGGCCTCGTGCCCAGAACTGATGCCATTGCTGTCAGGCACGGTGCTCGAGGGACCGGTCCGATCCTGCGCCGCCAACGCGGGCGCTTGCGAGCAGATGGCCGGAGACGGCTGGTTCCTCGTGGGCGACGCCGCTTTTTTCGTGGACCCGCTGCTGACCCCAGGTGTCCAGCTCGCCATCGAGCACGGGACGCTTGCCGCTGCGTGCTTGCTGACGCTGCTGAATCGGCGAGAGGACCGGGCGAGCGTACTTGAACTGTATGACCAGGTCATCCGGCGCGACTACGAGACATATGTCCGGCTGAGCAGCAATCTGTACCACGCGGCCCGGACTTCGGCCGGCCCGGTGCCCGGACAGGCTCAGGTGCCGCCCGCCGACGGGCAGTTCGCGTTTCTGAGCCTTATCTCGGGCTTGCCGAGAAGCGAGCTGGCGGCCCGGTTGGGCGAGTACATGTCCTTGCGCAATGCCGTAGCTGAGCGGGGCGGTGCGGCGGTCGCTCTCGGTGAGAAGGAAGGTTTCTCCTTCCTTCGATGGCTTTTCCACAAGGACAGGCTGATAGCCGAGCGGTCCGCGCGGATAGTCAGCCGACTGGCTGACGACTGCGTCCTGCGACCCGCGGTCGGGGCGGCGATCGGCCACGAGGCTTTCTTGCCCGCCGACGGCGGCCAGGTCCTCACCTTCCAGCCCGCGGTACGCAATCGCCTGGGCGACCGTTTCGCGGCGACGCCTGAACTAGCGGCCCTGTTCGCGGTGCTCGGCGAGGGGCGCCCCTTAGCCGAGATCCGGCGTCTGTTCCGTCAGAAGGCTCCCGACACTGGCGCCGGCTGCTCGTCCGCATTTGATGCCTGGATCGAACTGCTTGCAGATCACGCGCTCGTGGAATGGGCGCTGGCCAGGGAGGGGGATGTGTGCGTCGCGTAGTAGTCACCGGCCTGGGCGTGGTGAGCCCGGTGGGAATAGGCAAGGACGCCTACTGGCAGGCCATCGCGACTGGGGCGAGCGGCCTTAAGCACCTATCCGAGGTAACCAGCAACTCGCACTATCGACGTTTCGAGTTCGCGTCCCAGGTCATCGGGGAAGTGGAGGACTTCGATCCGGTCAAGGCGGGCCTGCCCTCGGAGGTGTGCGCGCTCGATCGCTACATTCAGTTCGCAGTCGCGGCCGGACGGCAGGCGATGGACGACGCGGCCTTCGAGCCTGCCGACACCGACCGAGACCGCCTCGGGATCTGCCTGTCAACCGCGATCTGCGGAACCAGGCAGATGGAGACAGAGTTCGTGGCGGTCACGAACGAGGGACTAAGCGACATAGACCCGGCCGAGGTCGGTCCCGACCTGTACATGGCGTCGATGTCCAACACCCCGAGCATCCTGCTTGCCGCGATCACCGGCGCACACGGGCCGGCGGTGACGTTGTCGACCGGGTGCGTGGGTGGTATCGACGCCATCGGCTACGCCTACGAGGCCATCGCCTACGGCGAGGCGGATGTGATGCTAGCGGGCGCGAGCGAGGCGCCGATCACGCCAATTACTACCGCCGCCTTCGAAGCCATCAACTGCCTGTCGCGGCGTCACAATCACCGGCCTACAGCCGCGTCGCGGCCGTTTGACGCGGATAGAGACGGGTTCGTGTTGTCCGAGGGCTGCGGCGTGGTCCTCATTGAGGAGCTTGAGCACGCCATTGCGCGGGGTGCCACGGCCTATGCCGAGATTGGCGGATTCTCGCTGACCTGCAACGCACTGCACATGACGGATTTGCTTTCCGACGGCGCGGAACTGGCGAGGTCCATGATCGAGTCGCTGGCAGCAGCCGGCCACGCGCCGCCCGACGTTGATCACGTCAACGCTCACGGCAGTTCGACGCCGCAGAATGACAAGTGCGAGACCAGCGCGATCGTTATGGCTCTCGGCGACCGGGCGGCGGAGATTCCCGTCAATTCCATCAAGTCGATGACCGGTCATCCATTGTCAGCGGCGAGCGCGCTGGAGATCGTGGCATGCGCGCTAGCCTTCCGGAACGACTTCGTGCCACCGACGATCAACTACGAAATTCCAGATCCAGCCTGCCACCTCGACTACGTGCCGAATGAGGGACGTCAGTGGGATGGCCAGGTGATCCTCTCCGACGCAAGCGGCTTTTCTGGGTTGCACGCGGCGCTGGTGCTTAAGCGGATCGGAGCGTCCTGATGACGCGAGTCGTTGTCACTGGCGTCGGCGCGATCACTCCGGCTGGCATAGGTCAGGACCTGCTTTGGCAGCGGGTGCTATCCGGGCGTTCGGCGGTACGCAGGATCGACCGGTTCGATGCCGGGTCCTACCGATGCCAGGTGGCCGGCCAGGCGGACGCGTTTCAAGCGAGCGACTGGTTGCCGGGGCGTTTCATCAAGCGCACCGACCGGTTCACTCACCTCGCCGTCATCGCGGCCGATATGGCCAAGACCGATGCTGATCTCGAAATCGGGGGGGTCGACGGAGCGGATCCTAAGCGGGTCGGCGTGATGGTGGGGAACGTGCTCGGAGGGTGGGGCTTCGCCGAGCGTGAGTTGCGTGACTTGTGGGCGCGCGGTATTCGGGAGGTTAGCCCCTACCAGGCAACGGCGTGGTTCCCCGCCGCCCCGCAGGGCAATATCTGCATCAGGCTCGGCATCAAAGGCCGCGCGCGGACGTTCGTCAGCGACAGAGCGAGCGGGGCGTACGCGATCATCCACGCCGCCGAGACCATCGTGCGCGGGCAGGCAGATGTCGTCATCGCCGGTGGTACCGAACAGCCCCTGTCCCCGTACGCGTGGTTGTGCTGCCAGACCGGGGGGTTCCTCACGTCCGCCGGAAACACTGATCCGCAAGCTGCCTATCGTCCGTTCGACCGCGCCCACGGCGGGACGGTGATCGGCGAGGGCAGCGTGTTTCTGGTGATGGAGAGCGAGGAGCATGCTCGCGGACGACGGGCCGAGATCCTCGGTGAGTTGTCTGGCTGGGCGCAGAATACTGACGGCTACATGCCCTACTACACCAGCGAGCCGCACGGCCGGACAATGGGCCTGGCCATGACCAAGAGCCTACGACGGGCCGGAATCACCGTGGCTGATCTGGGCAGCGTGATCGCCGACGGGTCGGCGGTGCCGCGAGAGGACGCGGCCGAGGTCCTGGCGCTCAAAACCGCGCTGGGAGGCAGTGCCCGGCGCATTCCGATCACCACGGCCAAAGCTGCCTATGGGCATCTGATGGGTTCCGCCGCGCCAGCCGACGCGGCGGTCGCCCTCCGGATGATCACGCACGGCGTCGTGCCACCGGTCGCCAACCTCGACAGACCCGCGCCCGGATTCGACCTCGACTTCGTGCGCGCGGACCCGCGCGAGGCTGATCTGACGCACGTGCTGGTGGTCGCGCGCGGTCTGGGAGGCGTCAACGCCTGTCTCGTCATTTCCCGGCATTCGCCCGCGCGGCGTGGGTCGACCTTAGGCAGCCACCTGAATGGAGGGAAATCGGCTCATGGAGGTACGTGAGGCGGTGCTGAGCACTTTCGGCAACCTGGAGTTCGAGTCTGACGAGATCGATGACGACACGAGAATCCGAGAGGACCTGGCGGTCGACTCGACCGAACTGACCGAGATCGCCATCGCGCTCGAGAAGACGTTGGGCGTGGTCATTGACGACGGCGAATTTCAGCAACTCGAAACCTTCGGAGAGATCGTCAAGTACATCGCGTCTGCTCGCCCCCAATAACTGAGGAGGACACCTTGCCTCGTATCAGGCACAGCATCGAGATTGGCAAGTCACCAGGCGAGGTATTCGAGATCACAAATGATATCGACAACTGGAAGACTCTCTTCAACGAATACGGCCATAGTGAGGTCATCAAGCGTGAGGACGCTGGCCGGTTCACCCGCCTGGTTTTCAGGCTGCGCAACCTGGAGGGAAATGAGTGGCAGTCGTGGCGCATCCTGGACCACAACCTACTGGTCGCGGTCGCGGAGCGGGACGAGCCGTTGTTTCCGTTCTTGTATATGCATCTCAAGTGGACTTATGACCCAGTCCCCAACGGCACGATGATGACGTGGACCCAAGATTTTGAAATCGATCCGGCGTTTGGAGTCCCCGAGTCTGAGGTAGTGGCACGCATGAATGCTCATGGTCAGGAGAACCAGAAGCGGATTAAGGGCCTGATCGAAACCGGCCAGGCGAAGATGCTGCGGCACGATGACGGTATTTGAGGTCAGTCAGTACCGGCTCACCCAGTTCGCGCGCGGCGGCGGCTGCGCCTGCAAGATCCCGCCCGGCGAGCTGGAGTTGCTGGTGGCCGGGATGAGTGACCTGGCGCAGGTGCCGAACGGCGATCTCCTGGTAGGAATGGAGACCGGCGACGACGGCGCGGTCGTGCGGATCGGGTCCGGCCAGAGCGTCGTCGTGACGGCCGACTTCTTCACGCCGGTCGTAGACAGCGCCTTCGACTGGGGGCGGATCGCCGCAGCCAACGCGCTGTCGGATGTGTATGCCATGGGCGGGCGGCCGGTGGTTGCGGTGAACCTGCTGGCCTGGCCCAGGGAAGTGCTGCCCTTCGAACTGGCTGGAGAGGTGCTTCGGGGAGCCTTCGCCGTTGCTGGACAGGCCGGATGCCACGTCGCCGGCGGACACAGCATCGATGATCCCGAGCCGAAGTTCGGGATGGCGGTCACCGGATTGGCCGATCCTGACCGCCTGATCAGAAACGACGCCGGAGTGGCTGGCGTCCCGCTTTGCCTGACCAAACCGCTCGGCGTTGGTGTCCTCAACAGCCGTCACAAGGCCACAGGCGAAGTCTTCAGCGAAGCGATCGAGACGATGGCGGCGCTGAACAAGGATGCCGCCGCGGCGGCGCTTACCGCCGGGATCCAGTGCGGCACCGACGTGACCGGATTCGGGCTGCTGGGCCACCTGCTTAAATTGGCGCGGGCCAGCGGCGTCGGTGCTGTGGTGGATTCGGCGGCGGTCCCATACCTGGCCGGTGCGCGCGAGGCGCTGGCCGACGGTTTCGTGTCCGGCGGTACGCGCCGCAACCTCGACTGGGTTCGCCCGCATACGGACTTGTCCGCAGTCACAGACGAGGAAGCGCTGCTGCTCGCCGACGCGCAAACCTCCGGCGGGCTGTTGCTTGCCGGGGAGATCCCAGGCGCCACGGTGATCGGCGAGTTGGTCGCAGAGGAGCCGGGCCGGATCATCGTGCGCTGAACTAGCGACGGGCGGTGTTGGCGACCGTTGACCTCCGGATGCCCAGGGCGGTGATGCGGCTCCGGCTGCCCCTGAAACCCGGGAGGTTCGCCAGCTTGGGAGCTACTCGTTGCACCAGCGTGAGCTGGCTCGGCCCCGTCCCCGCGAGGACGATGTACGCCCTGGTCAGCGGAGCCTGCATGGACTGCATCAGACGAACCTGCCAGGCCCGTTCGCGTTGCACGGCGGCGAGGGCACGGATGGGGACCTCGCCGTGCACGACCGGCGTGGCGATGCGGTTCGCCAGCGCGACGGCGTCTCCGATGGCGAAGTTGATGCCCGCGCCGCCGATCGGCGACATCGCGTGCGCGGCATCGCCAATGCAGATCAGGCCCGGGCGATACCAGCGGCGCAACCGGTTCGTCTGAACTGACAGCAGGCTGACCTGACTCCAGGTGCGAAGCTCACCGGCCTCGTCGGCCAGATCCGGCATGCAACGCACGAGCGTCTCCCGGAAACTGGCGATGTCGCCTGCCATGATCGCCGCGCCCGAGCTCTTCGCGATCACGCACGCGACCTGCCAGTAGGTGTCCCGGTCGATCCGTGCCATGACCTGGCCGCCGCCGAGATGGACAGACATAGCGTCCTCGGTCGTGGTTGAGGTGTGGGGAAGCCGGAACCACAGGACGTCGATGGGAGTGGAAGTAGTGGCCAGCGGCAACCCGGCCTGGCTCCTGAGCCTGGAGAACCGCCCGTCGGCGGCGACGGTCAGCCGCGCCCGGACTTCCAGCTCTTGCCCGCCGACCCCGCAGCGGATACCACGAACCGCGTCGCCGCCACCGCCGATCAGTTCGGTGGCCTCGGTGCCGAGCAGGAGCCGGTAGGAGGTTTCCTTCGCGGACTGCTGGGTGACGAAGTCGAGGAAGTCCCACTGCGGTATTACCGCGAAGAACGGAAATCGCGTGCGGACCCGACGCAAGTCGGCCAGCATGATCGGGCCGCCGGGCGTGTGCGCCTCGACGCTTTGCACGCGTTTCGGCCGCAGAGCTAGAAAGTCATCGGCTAGGCCGAGATCATCGAGAACCTCTATGGTCGCCGGGCTGATGTCGTCGCCCCGGAAGTCACGCAGGAAGTCCTCGTGCTTCTCAACGACGACGACGTTGACGCCCTGCCGCGCAAGGATCAAACCGAGCATCGCGCCAGCAGGCCCGCAGCCCACAATGCAGCAGTCCGTTTGCTGTACTGTCACCATTGCGCATCTCCAAAATACCTGGGCGACAGTTCCGACTATATTCCCAGTAAGATCCGTTAAACCTAGGGTTTTCACTATGCCGATATATTGGATAGCTACCTATGGTATCGAATATGTCGCATGCAAAGCGCTCTGCGTGGATTATTCAGCAGGGCGTCTGGGATATGCCGAAGGAGTCCATGCCACTGGCGGCGGGCTATCTCAAGGCCGCAGCCCTGGCCGATGAGCGGATCAGCGCCGAGATGGACGTGCGGATCTTCAACTTCGGCGGTGGTGACTCCCTGACCACGATGGCCGAGACCGTCTTCAGCAGTGGAATCCCCGATGTCCTGGCGTTCTCGGTCTTCGGCTGGAACTACCGGGAGTTCGGAGCGCTGGCCGAGGCCTTCAAGCAGATAAGGCCGCAGGGCTGGGTCATTTTCGGCGGGACGCACGTAGCCAACCAGGCCGAGCGCACCTTCCGTCATTTTCCGGACGTCGACATCGTCGCGAATGGCGAGGGCGACCTGGTATTTCCGGAATTGCTGCGGGCGTACCTAGGCGACCGGCGAGTCGCGGACCTGCATGACGTCGAGGGGATTAGCTACCGCGACGAGGATGGCGGAGTTCACACCACTGCTGATGCGACGCGTATCCAAGATCTTGACCTGATTCCATCACCGTTCCTGCACGGCGCGATCCCGCTTACCGACCATCATGGCGAATTCCGGTACGATGTGGCCCTTATCGAGACGAACCGCGGATGCCCGTACCGGTGTGCGTTTTGCTACTGGGGTGGTGCGGTCGGGCAGCGGGTGAGGGCGTTCTCGCGGGAGCGTCTGCGGGCTGAGCTTGAAATCTTCGGCTACCACAGGGTGCACACGGTCGTGCTCTGCGACGCCAACTTCGGAATGCTCCAGGGGGACCTCGAATTCGTCGAGGATGTTATCCGCACGCGCGAGAAGTTCGGTTTTCCCCGCGCGGTGGAAGGATCATGGGCAAAGAATAAGTCCAAAACCTTCTATGACATCGTGCGACTCATGAAACAGCAGGGAATGAAGTCCTCATTCACGCTGGCCCTGCAGACGCTCAATGAGGCGGCGCTGGGGCAGATGCACCGGAAGAACATGAAGTTGAACGACTGGGAAGACCTTGTCGGATGGCTGCGCAAGGAGGGCCTGGACTGTTACGCGGAACTCATCTGGGGTGCTCCAGGCGAGACTTGCGAGTCGTTCCTACGCGGATACGACACGTTAGCCAAGTATATGACCAGAATAGCGGTCTATCCGCTCCTGCTGCTGCCGAACACCGAGTATTCAAGTGACAAGGCACGCTTCGGGTTCAGCACGGTTCGCGGCGACCAGGACGACTTCGAATATGTCCTTGCAAACAATACGATGACTATCGAAGAGAACCTGGCGATAAAGAAGTTCATTCTGTGGGCTCGTGCCATGGCGGAGCATTTGGTTTTCCGGCACATCTGGGCGCCATTACGGGATCTGGCCAAGATGACGCAGTCAGAAGTCATCAGGAGCATGATGCTATGGTTCGAGTCTTCGCCTGACCCGGCCGCAGCCAGGCTGGCAGATGTAGCTGCGCGGATACGGAGCAGGCCGAGTGCGGTGCCCGAGTTCCTGCGCGAGCTATACGGCGAGCCCTCGCTCGACGAGTTGTTCTCGGCCTGGTGGAAACAGCATATGGAGCCGAGGCTGCCGCCTGAGCATGCTGAGTTTATTAGCGAGGTGTTTCGCTATGACTGCATGTCGCGGCCGATCTATGACGCTCCGGGTTCGTTGGACGCTCTTACTGCCGGGCTTCCGGTCGTTGACGTGGCGGACGAGAAGTTTTTCGTGCGCAGCGACTTGCACTTTGAGCATGATGTCCCAGCAATACTCGGGATATTCCTGCGAGAAGGCATATGGAACATACGGAAGGCTCCGGCCAGAATCTCGATTTACTGCAAGGTAGGGTTCCATAAATACTACGGAAATCACGAGGAAGGTATTTACTTTGCGGGTGTTACCGCAAACGAAATTATGAGCCCGCAGGCCGTCGAGCCGGTCGAATAGCGTAACGCTGCGGGTGCCCTCAGTGACGATCTCTGGGCGCTCCGGTATCTTCATTGCCAGTGCACTATTATTCGCGCAATAGTTACCGCCCGGTAAATAAGCCCGAAAGAAATCCGAAAGCTTGCCACAAGATGGTACTTGCGGTAAGAATCGGATCTGTGAGTGCGTCAAGATAGCGCTCCCCATCACATGGGGTGGCACTGCCCGAGAGGGGACGGACGCACCATGGGGATGGCATAGGCGGCGGCCGGATTGGCACCGGAGCCTGGGCTGCCCCTGAAAGCAGGAGAGTGGTGCAGCGGTGACCGAGGATGGGACAGGCCAGGTCCAACCCGAGGAGGTCCGGCGCCGGAGGTGCTTGGTCAGCGACTCGTTCGCTCGGCCGGCCTTCACGATCGAGCAGATCAGGACGTTCCTGATTGTGGCGGGCCGCGAACACATCACCGAAGCGGCCAAGGTCCTCGGCCTGAGCCAGCCGGCCGTGACTCAGCAGGTGCAACTCCTGGAACGTGCTCTTGGCGTGCCCTTGCTTGAGCGCCTCGGCCGGGGAGTGCGGCTCAGCGAAGCGGGCGAGGAGGTGGCTGCGGCCTGCTTGATCGTGATGCGGGCACTGGAGAACCTGGAGGCGATGGCCAAATCCATCCGCGGCCTCGAAGCGGGATCGCTGGCATTGGGAGTTACTCAGGTCGCGGGCAGCTACTATCTGTCGTCGGCCCTGGCGGCATTCAGTGCGGCCTACCCAGGGGTCGCGGTGGACATCGAGATCTACGCGAGCTACGAGATCTGCGATCAGGTGCTTGCTGGCGTCCTAGAATTCGGCCTGGTTGACGGTCCGCCGCCGCGTTCGAGGCTTAGTAGCACGACGGTAGCCATCGACGAGGTGGCCTTGACCGTGCACTCGGCCCACCCGCTGGCAGGGGCCGAGCAGATATCGCCCGAGGGACTTGACCGCTGCAGCGTCCTGCTCTGGGAGCGCGGCCCGCTCAGTGAGGCCATGCCCGCGCGATTGATCGGCGCGCAGTTCCAGGAACTGCCGCAGATCAGGCTAGCCAGCATCGAGGCCGCGAGGCGGATGCTGATAGCCGATCCTGGATTCATCGCAGCCATCCCGCTAATCGCGATAGCTGACGACATCAGGCGTAAGACGCTGGCCATCGTGGGGCGGCGACCGCTCACGCGGCCGATCTGCGCTGTGCGTCGCTCGGGAAGCGCCATGAGCCCGGCTGCGGACGCGTTCTGGTCCATGCTGACCGATCCGCAGCGACGACGAGTCTTCCCGGTCAGCGACGTCAGCGGCACACGCGCGTGACCTGTCCTGCTTCCAGGACGATTTCGCAGGTGCGGAGCGAGGCGAGTTCCTCCTTGTGATGACTGGACATGACCACGGTCGCGCCGTCACGGACCAGATCCCTGATGGCGAGCAGCACCACCTTCGCCGATCCGTGGTCGAGGTGGGCCGTTGGCTCGTCGAGGATCAGGAGTTGCGGGCGCGGAGCCAGCGCGCGGGCCAGCGCGACCCGCTGGCGTTCTCCGCCGGACAGCCTCCCCGGATACTCGGCGGCTTTGTCGCCAAGGCCCATGCGGTCAAGCCAGGCACGTGCTTCCCGCCGCGCCGCCTGGCGGTCCTGACCGGCTGACCGCAAGCCGATCTCGACGTTGGCGGCGGCCGACCGGGTCGTGAACAGCGCGACGTCCTGCTGTACGGTCCCGGTGTTGCGCCACGCGTGCTGCGCTTCCCGCCGAGACCGGCCGGGTATCCACGATCCGAGCGCCCAGACTCGACCCGCCGTCGGCGGGCAGAGGCCGTTGATGGCGCGCAGCAACGTCGTCTTGCCCGCGCCGCTCGGCCCGGTGATCACAATCCACTCGCCTTGGCAGCAGTTGAATGTCACGTCCCTGATGATTTTCGCCGACCCGATGCAGACTTCTAGCTCGCAGCAGCGCACATTGACGCACGCCTCAGCCATTCGGCCATACCTCGATATGCCCCATCAGCGGTACCGGGGTGGCCGAACCAGGGCCGAACCAGCGGTCGTAGATCGTGGCATACTCGCCCGAGGTCTTGATGTGCTGCAGGGCCAGGTCGACCTTCAACATGAGCAACGAGTCGTTCTTGTGCATGCCGACGCCATCGAGTTTGACACCGACGCCGCCAGGATCGTTAATGACGTAGAGCCGGGGATTCCTGTGCGCGAAAGCCGCCAGTAGTTCGTAGTCCTCTACGTACCCAGCGACGGTCCCGGTCTCGACCGCGCTCAGGGACTCCTGCTTGCTCCCGAAGACCTGCAGGTGGGTGTCACCAGCGTGACCACGCGCCTTGAGCCAGGCCAGCCAGTTGTCTCCAGCATTGCTGCCACGGTCCACGGCGATGGTCTTGCCTGCCAGCTCCGCGAGATGGCGATATTTATCTTTAAGTACAAGAATTGACTGATCGGAGAAAAAGTAGGTTTGGCTGAAGTCGATCTCCTCAGCGCGCTGCACTGTCTCGCTGATGCTGGTGACGGCCAGGTCGATGCGCCCGTTCAGCAGGAAGCTAAAGCGCGTCAGTTCATTGACCGGCACGATCTGCAGCCGTACGCCCCAGTATTTCGCTATGGCCGATGCGATGTCGACATCGAATCCGACGAACTTGCCTTGGGAGTCAAGTGAGCTATGCGGAGGGTCGTCAGGTCGGATTCCGACCCGGAGCACGCCACGGTTTTTTATTACTGGGTACAAAGATTTGGGCGATCCGGTTGCCTGCCCCGAGGCGGCGGTGCAGGCGGGCAATAAAGCTAATACCCCGATGAGCAGCAATGCAGATAGTTTCCGAGAGCGGCTTAGGGAAATGCGTGATCTTTTCATGTCACCATCGTTTCCGGTGCGGGCAGTTTTCTGCGGAGAAGCTCAAGAGACTGAATGAGAATTACGGCGGTGGACAGGTAAATTAGGCCTGCGAGCGAGATGATCAGTTCCCAGTCGGCGACGTCGGCGGTCTGGCTTAGCGTGCTGGCCACCGTCGTGAGTTCGCCGATGCCCAGGACAGTGAGCGCCCCGGTGTCCTTCAGCAGCGAGATCCAGTGGGTAGCCAGGGCATCTAGCGAGCTCCGCAGCGTCCACGGGAGGCGCAGCAGCGCCCAGTCACGGAGCCAGCCATAGCCGAGAACGCGCGCCTGGTCGGCCAGAGCACGGGGATAGGCGGCCATGAAACCCCGCAGCGTTTCGCCGACGTGGCACAAGGAGTACAAAAGCACGGCCAGGTAGCCGGTGACGATCAGCGGCAAGGTCGTGAGCTGACCGATCGCGAAGATCAGAAGGATCAGCGGGACCCCTCGCGCCACAGCCAGTGGCGCCTGGAGACCGAGGCTGAGCCAGGGCAGCCGGACGCAGATCGTGGCGTAGATGATACCGAGCAGTAAGGCACCGGACGCCGCGCCCACGGCGACCAGCGCAGTGAGCAAGATGCCGCCGGGCCGCTGAGCGGGAAGGCCGATAAGAAGGTCCACGATCATGGCGTCCCGCTGATGGCGGCGACATCGATGGCAGCGACATCGATGTCGGGCGTCGCGCGGCTGCTCGGTCGGCCCGGCCGGAATGTTGCGCGCAGGTGAAACTCAAGGGCCTTGAAGCCGACCCAGATCATGGCGCTGAGAACAACGTAGGCGGTGCCTCCGGCTAGCACGTAGCGGGTGATGTCAAAGGTCGCGTTGGCGCCGTTCTCGATCCAGCCGAACAGGTCGGCGACCGGAAACAAGGCCGCGAAGGCTGTGTTGTGAAGATGATGCACGAGGCGGGCGGACGTGGGCGGGATCGCGGCCGTGGCTGCCTCCCGGGCGAGCAAGGTCAGTCGCCGCGCGGGTGACATCCCGAGGGCGACCGACTGCTCGAGCCGAGCGCGGCCAAGCGCGATGTAGGCGGTGCGGAAAATGACAGCGAAGTGCCCGGCTGAACCTGCGGCGAGGGCGACGACGATCGCCCACGCGACGGGCACCGATCCGGAGGCAGTGCCCGGGAAGAGATCGGGCATCCAGCGCTGAGGCGGTATCCGGATGCTGGCGAGTCCAGCCGCCACGACCAGCAGGCTAGTCGGCACGCCGCGAGTGAGGGTGGTGGCGGAACCGCTCAGCCCGCGCATCCAGCGCCGTCCCGCGCCTGCCCCAGCGGCCATGAATAGCCCGGCCGAGACAGCGACTGCGCCGCTCAAAAGCCACAGCACGAAGGTCGCGGCGACATATAAGAGCATTTGCGGCCTCTAAGGAAATTTCACACGGCAGACCGGGCGGCGACGCCCGGGTCCAGGTCGCGCGATGCGCGACCGTTCCAATCCACCTGGACCCTGATGTCCACACCCTGACGGACCGAAGAGGTCACAGTGCAGTGCTGCTCGAAGATCTCTTCGCATCGGCGGGCCCGCGGTGCGAAGTCCTTGAGCACTGGCTTGATGATGACATCGATGTGATCGATCCGGGGCAGGCCATCGGCGTTCGGCCGGACGACGCTGACGACCTCAGTGGTCAGCGCGTCCACCTGGAGATGTGCGTGCCGCAGTGCCTCGAGCAGACTCGCTGACAGGCAGTGACCGACGGCCGCGCCCAGCAGCGATGGCGTGGCGGGAGCGGACGCTTCCCCGACCGGATCGGGCTCGTCGGAGTAGAACAGCTGGCCGTGCGGTGTCCCTTCCTCACTGGCGCGGCCCGCGAAGCGATAGCCGCCTAAGTGCTCGAGATCCGTGCGGAACGTGCGTGAGTCCTGATCGCGGAGATCCATCTGCCTTTTCCCTGCCTTTATTCCTGCTTCCATTAATGGCCGCGGAAATTAACTCCGCTGTAATGGCGGAATTCATCGACCTGACGCAGTAGAATTGATTGATAAGAGCTTAAGGTGAAATTCTTGAGTCACCCGATATTAAATGACCCTAACATCAGGGATGCTGTCGTCGCAATACATAAGATGTCACTATGCCATTGAGAGGTGACGACTGATGAATCGCCGACCTGGTTTTCGCGAAAAGCGCATGCTAAATTAAATAATGGAGGTGTCAGGGTTCCTGGTGGTCCCCGCGGTCTTCAAAACCGACGTGGCCGATTACGTCGGCCAGGCGGGTTCGATTCCCGTCCGCCTCCGCTAGCGAGTGGTCGGCCGTCGCAATGCCGTCGGGCGTCCGGGCTGTCGTGGCTCTACAAGCAGCCTCCCGGTGAGCGCGGGTCGGATCACCACCTCATAGATAGCGTCGCTATGCATGAGTTCGTGGTCCGGTTATAGTACTGCTATAGCAAGCACCGCTAGCTATAGCAATGCTATAGCTAGCGCTGGGCGGCATGCCCTGAAGGAGGCTGGCATGGAGCTGAGTACCACGCTCGGGCTCGTGATCGCGTCGGTCGCAGTTAATGGGCTGCTCACCGGGGCAACGCTCGACCAGGCGATCAAGCAACTTCCCGCAAGGAAGGCCATCGGCGCGGTCGCCTACTCCGAATACAGCCGCGCCGCTGACCTCGGCAACGGACTCATCTGGTACCCGGTGCTGGGCATCGGGGCCGCTCTGCTCAGCGTCGTCACCGGTGTCGTCGGCCTGACCAATCACGTCACCGGGGCCGAGCGGATCGCGCTGATCGCACTGATCGTCGGCTCCGTCGCGCACATGGGCTCGACCGCGCTAGCGGCACCTACGAATATCTCGCAGCGGCGCGCCGCCGGCGACGAGGCGGCGCTGACCCGGATCTTCAACCGGTTCGCGTTCTTGAACGCGATCAGAGCGAGCCTGCTGGTGGCGACGCTCGGTGTGACCGTGTGGGCGCTCGCGGCGGCCATCCAGTAATAGACGGCGGCAGCCCCGCGGAGACAGGCCTGCGGAGAAAGGAAACGGGAATGGCTGGCTGGTCGCGCTGGGTGCTCGCGCACAAGTGGATCGTCGTCGGATTCTGGCTCATCGCGATTGTCGCTGGAGGGGCGGCCAGTTCGAAGGTGAGCGGCAAGCTGTCGCAGGAGTTCTCGCTGCCTGGCGAGCCAGGTCATGAGGCGAACGTCGCCATTTTGCGCACCTACGGTAACGGCGGACTGCAGCAGGCCCTGGTCGCGGTCGTGCGTCTGCCGGAAGGGCAGACGATCAGTACGCCGGCAGCCAAGACAGTTCTATCGGCGGCTTTCGGGGCGCTGGGCGGCGAGCCGGGGCTGCGAGTGGTGTCCTACGCCAACACGGGAGACCGCCGGTTCGCCTCGGCCGATGGCCGCACAACGTTCGCGCTGATCTTCACGCCGGTGCAGCCGGTGCTCGGCGGCCGCGATCTGGGTCCGCCGTTCACGGCCTCGCTGGTAGCGCGACTTCCGGTCGGCTGGCAGGTCCGCGTCACGGGCCTGGACGAACTCGAGCTAGGCAGCCACACCCACGGTCCGGCCGTGCTGACCGAGACCCTCATCGGCGGTCTCGGCGCACTGATTATCCTCGCATTCGTCTTCGGCTCGCTGTTGGCGATAGCTCCGCTCATCGTCGCCGTCGGATCCATTCTCACCACCTTCCTGATCGTGTACGGGCTGGCTGAACTGACTCAGGTCAGCACTTACGTTGAGTACCTGGTCGCGCTGATCGGGCTCGGAGTGGCGATCGACTACTCGCTGTTGCTGGTCACCCGCTGGCGTGAAGAACGAGCGCGCGGCCTCTCCCCGGCGAACGCGGTCGAGGCGGCCATGCGCAGCGCCGGCCGCGCCGTCGTCATCAGCGGTGCCACCGTTGCCGTCGGATTGCTATCCATGGTCATACTGCCGGTCCCGGCACTACGCAGCTTCGGTTACGCCGGACTGCTCATCCCGCTCGTCAGCGTCGCGGTGACACTGAGCCTGCTGCCCGTGATCCTGGCATCGGTCGGCCAGCGCCTGGACTGGCCGCACCTCCGCACCGACGTCCACGCCGGGCGTGGATGGTCGGCCTGGGCCAAGGGCGTGATCCGCTGGCGCTGGGCCGCGGTTGCCGCCGCCCTGGCGGTCATGATCCCGCTCGGCCTGGCCGCGTTCGGGCTCCAGCCTGGCACCCCCAAGGCAGCGTCGCTGGCCAAGTCCGGTCCGGCGTACCAGGGCCTGAGCTGGCTGGAGCGCGGCGGCATCTCGACCGGGGTACTCACGCCCCTGGAAGTGCTTGTGCCGAGCGGCACGGATCCGGGCCGGGTCGCGGCGAGTCTCCGGACAGTGCCGGGCGTGCGCGACGCGGTTGCTCCGGTTTCCCCGGCCTGGCGCCGCGACGGCACGGCACTGGTCGACGTGCAGCCGGACAGCGAGACCGGTACCCCGGCCGGCAAGGAGACGATCACCGCAGTGCGGGCGGCCGCCGCGAGCATGAAGGGCGTGCAGGTCGGCGGCATCGGGCCGGAGAACGTCGACTTCACCCACGCCGTCTACGGGAACTTCCCGCTGATGCTGGCCCTGATCGCGCTGATCACGTTCGTGCTGCTCGCCCGGGCCTTCCGGTCGTTCCTGCTGCCCGTCAAGGCCGTGCTGCTGAACCTGCTGTCGGTCGGTGCCGCGTTCGGCGCCGTCGTCCTGATCTGGCAGGACGGCTACGGCTCCACGCTGCTGGGCGTCCCGGCGACCGGAGCCGTCGAGGTGTACGTGCCCTTGCTCATCTTCGCGTTCCTGTACGGCCTGTCCATGGACTATGAGGTGTTCATCGTGGCGAGGATGCGGGAGAGCTACGACCGAACTGGATCTACCGAGACGGCCGTGGTGGAGGGGATTGGGCGTACCGGGAGGCTGGTCACCAGCGCCGCTCTGGTTCTGGTGCTGGCCTTCGCCTCGCTGGCGTCGGGACCTATCGTCACCGTGAAGGTCATTGCGACCGGCCTTGGCGTCGGGATTCTCCTCGATGCCACGATCCTGCGGGCCATGCTGGTGCCGGCTCTGGTTGAATTGTTCGACCAGGCCAATTGGTGGCTGCCTAAATGGGCGGCCCGGATTCTCCGGCCACCACACGCAAGTGAGCCGGATATCACGCCGGACGTTCGGCCTACCATGGCGCACAAGACCGACTGACCAGCGGAAGCGCCTTGCCGGTAAGGTCCTAGGCTCCCGCCATGCTTTCTAATCATAACTGGCCTATGAATGTTATCTGCGCCAGCTTATGGATCAAATAATAAAGCTTGACGTTCCATCTCCCGGCAGGATAGTAAAGATTTAAAGGGCGTAATTTCGTCGCTTACGCCGAAGGTTTTCGGGAGAACATAAATGGTGAGCATGACGTGGTTCTGGCGGCTGGTCTGCGAGCCTGAGTGCTCGGAGGCATGTCAGGTGAACTGCCCGGGTTGCCGGGAGTTGGCCGGCGAGTGGGCAAGTCAGGGGCACGTGACGCCGGCGGCGACCGCCCCACCGGTCAGATTCCAGTTGCGCAAGCTGCCGGAGCTGTGGAATTGCTGGTCGAAGAGCGTGTCGGCGCGGATGATCGCGCGGCTCAATCCGTTCCGTCGGCGCGGCGAGGCCCCCGTGCCAGTCGGCTGCGGCTGCCAGGCCCAGGCTCAGGCCCAGGCCCACGCCCGGGCCCCGGCCCAGGCCCAGGCCCGGGCCCGGGCCACGGCCGATCCGGGCGCGGTCATAAAGAATGAGGTCAGGAAGCACTACTCGGCTCAGGCTCAGACGATCGCCGCGCAGCTCAGCGGTGACTGTTGCAGCCCGGCGCTGCCACTTGAGATCAGCGCCACGCCGATGTACTCGGCCGGTGACCTGAGCGAAGTGCCGGCCGAGGCTTTGCTGGCCTCACTGGGCTGCGGCAACCCGTTGGCCAGGGCGGACCTCAGACCCGGAGAGGTCGTGCTCGACCTCGGTTCGGGGGGCGGGATGGATGTCGTCGCGGCGGCGACCAGGGTGTCACCTGACGGCATGGTGTACGGCCTTGATTCTTCCGATGAGATGCTGGCCATGGCGCGCGGCAACGCCGCGAAGGCGGGTGCGGGCAACGTCCTGTTCCTCAAGGGTGACCTCGAGGCCGTCCCGTTGCCGCCCGAGTCCGTCGACGTCATCATCAGCAACTGCGTCGTGAACCTCGCCCCGGACAAGGATCTCGCGCTGAGCGAGGCGTTCCGGGTGCTACGTCCGGGTGGTCGGCTGGCGATCTCCAACATCGTGACGAAAGAACCGGTGCCCCCGCCGCTCAAGGAGAGCCTGGTGGCCTGGGCGGCGTGCATCGGCGGTGCGCTCAGCGAGGATGAGTACCGTGAACGGCTGACCGGGGCGGGCTTCACCCAGATCGAGATCTCGCGCGATCGCGAGTACACGGCCGAAGATGCCGCTGCCGCGGGCCTGTCGGATCTTCTTGCCCGGGCGGGGCTGGACACGGCGCTTCGCCTCGGCTTCGCGAGCGCGGGGGTGTGCGCGAAGAAGGGGGCGGAGGGTGCCCGCGCGGACTCCGTGCCAGCCGGAGTGCAGGCCGGCATGGCGGCCGCAACCTCCTGCGCGACCGGCTGCTGCGGCGGCGATTGCTGACAAGCATCTAGCAGAAAAACGAGAAGGAGGTCGGCTTGTGACCACTACCCAGCAGTTCCCGGCTGAGCTGAACATCAGCCCGGATGAGATTGACGAGCGCAGGAAGGCAGCAGAGCCCACGCAGCGGGTGATCTTCCGGGTCGCCGGCCTGTACGGGCTGTCGAAGGAAAGCGTCCCGTTCCCGATCAGCCGAACCGAGTCCGTCGACTCTGGCCCGGTTTCGGTGACGATCGACCCTGAGAATCTCTCGGCCAACGTCGGCATGATCGACTATGACCGGTGCTACCTGCGGATCCGCTATGGCATTCACGCCGTCTTTCCCGGCATGCACAAGCTGGTGATGAGCGGCAAGCACGACCTGAGCCTTCTCGGGCCGGTGCGCGCTGTCGCCACCGACGAATGCCAGGTGACGCCGGAACTGACCGGCTGGCGCGCGCTTGGATGCCTCGACTTCCTGCCCGGCTCCTTGTGGGCCGGCGCCTCTGGTGGTTGAGACGGCCGCATCACCTCCAGTCTGGAGGACAGCCTGATTGGCCTGGCCGAGGGTCGGCCGGTGAACGTCGCCTACGAGACCACCTTCTTGATCAACTGGCCGCAGCATCTAGGCGGCGGCTCAGTCAACCTCGCCCTGGAAGGAGCGATGGTACTCATCCCAGCGCTCGGTACCCACTGACAGGAAGTCACGAGTGGCGCCGCGGGCTTGCGCGGTCGGCGCATTGGCGTCGGCAGACCAGCCCGCGGTGGCTTGACCACGGGAGTTCTGCTGGATGCTGCCTTACCTGACTAATCAGCCGCCCTGGTTCGTCTTTCTCGTCCATCCCCGCGATGTTCAGGATCTCTATCAGGTCGGCGGCAGTTCGCTGATCGCCGAGCACAGCGCCAGCGAGGATGAGTTCCGCGAGAAGATGTGCACGATGCCGCCGACGGTAACGGGTCAGGTCACGTTCGGCCTCGGGGCCGCGCAGGGCGAAGTGATCGCCGTCCTCCGGATGCCCGGTCAGATACTTCGGCGGGAAGGCCAGCAGCGGATAGCCGAAGCAGTGCGGATCGCGGCTGACCGCGGCGCCGCGGTGGTCGGATTGGGTGCGCTGACGGCTCCCGCCACTCGCGGCGGCACGACCTTGCTGCCCGACTTGCCGAAAGGGCTAACTCTCACGACCGGTAACGCCCTGACGGCTGCGATCGCCTGCGGCAATGTAGCGGAGGCCGCAAACGCTATCGGCCGATCGGGCAATGCGCGCGTAGCGGTGGTCGGCTGCCACGGGTCGGTGGGGAGCGCGGCCTCACGGCGGCTCGCGGCCTGCGACACCGACCTCATGCTCATCGGCCGGACGGTCGCCAGGATCGAGCGGGATCTGCCTGATCTGGTGTCCCGCGCCTGGCTCTCGGCCGACCTGCGGGACGTCGGGAAGGCCGACATCGTGCTTCTGCTGACCAGCGATCCGTCGGCACTCCTGACCCCGGACGCGGTGCGGCCCGGATCTGTGGTCATCGACCTGTGCCACCCGGTCAATATCCCGGTCGGCGACTACGGCGAATACTCGGCGCGCGGCGTCGCAGTAGTGCAAGGCGGCCTCGTCCAGATCCCCCGGTACCACAGCACAATCGACTTCAGGCTGCCAAGCCGGAGGGCCGCGCTTGCTTGCCTGGCTGAGACGTATCTGTTCGCCCGCGCGGGCATTACCCAGCATTCGGTCGGCCCGGCTTCCGCTGACCTGGCCGGCGAACTGCTCCGCTTGGCGGCTCGGTACGACATCCACCCTTGGCCGCTGGGGCTCCCCGTTCGCGTGCCGGCCGGAGGGTGAGAGCGGATGACGCCTCGGCAGCGAACTCTGTCTGTCAGCACCCGCCTCGGCTTTGCGATCGCGTCAGGGGTGCCTGTGCTCGTACTGGTATCCATGGGGCCGGTAGCGGGACTCGCAGGCACGGCGTCGGTACTGGTCTGGGCGCTCTCGGCGCTCATCGGGCTTTTCATGGCGATTGCCTTTGTTGGCCTGGCTGCTTCTCGGCCGCACATCACCGGCGGGATCGGCGCGCTTGCGGGCAGCGTCTTTGCGCCTCGCAGCCGGCTGCTGGCGGTCACCGTGCAGTGGTGCTACTGGTTCGGCTGGAGTCCTGCGCTCGCGCTCAACGGCGTCCTTGTGGGGTCTTACCTGCATGACGCTCTTTTCCCCGGCAGCCCGACCTGGACGGTGCTGGCACTGGCGGTAGGCGTGCTCGGCGCTAGCGTCACGCTGAATCACTTCGGCGTGCGCCACGGTGCCCGATTACACGTCGTGCTGATCCTCTGCGTGGCTGTGCCGGCGATCCTTCTTGTCACCGCGGCCGTGGCCGAAGGAAAGTTTCAGCTTGGCAGGCTGGCGCCGTTCGGGCCGCCGGGCGGGTGGATCTCGGGCACCGGCCTGATCGCGATCATGGGCGGCTTGTTCCTGGCTGGCTGGAGCGCGTACGGGTCTGAGCTGGCGCTGAGCTATGGGACCGAGTACAGGCGAGGCACCAAGGACGCGGTCAGGACGCTCGTGACCATGGCGGCAGTCAGCGTCGTCGTCTACGGCCTGGTGCCGCTGCTGCTGGTGGGCGTGCTCGGAGTCCGTCGCATCGAGCAAGACCCGGCCGTGGCGCTGCGGCCCCTCTCCCAGCAACTCGCCGGCGGCTTCGCCAGCCTGGTGGTGGGCGTGCTTGTCCTCGCGCTGCTGCTCGGCGTCAACATGGTGATGATCGGGTCTTCGCGCACGCTGTACCAGCTTGCCCGCAGCGGCTATGCCTGGCGCTTCCTGGGAACTATCAACCGGCACGGCGCACCAGGAAATGCCTTGCGATTCGACCTCGTGGTCAACGCGGTTCTTCTGCTGGCCGTGTTCGCGATCAATCACCAGCACCCCAGCAACGCCCCGCTCGCCCTGCTCGCTGCTTCAAGCGTTGGCTACATCATGAGCATCAGCCTCGCCTTGATCGCGGCCTGGCTGCAGCATCGCGCGCCAGCGAGGGCGGACTGGTTCTTGCGCATCCGGCCCGCATTCATGCACATCGCGCTGGCCCTAGCCGGGATCAACCTCGTTTTGCTGATCGCGGCCGGGTTCGCCTGGGGCTGGCCAAATGTCCTGCTCGGCGCCGCAGTGCTGATCGCGGTCATCGCGGTCTTCACCAGACGGGCGCCTAGCGCAAGCCCGGCGGCCCAGGAGGTCGCGCCGATCTGCATCGCTGCGGCAGTTAATCGGCCGGTGCAGCCGGTCGACGATACATAAAGGTGACAACCGCGGAGGTTACTCGCTATGGCCGGTCACGGCAGAGTCTGGTCCGCGCAAGGCGGAAGCTTGCTCATCGAGGAGTTAACCGAGCGAGAGCTTGAAGTCTTGCATCATGTCGCGGGCGGAGCACGGAATCATGAGATCGCCTCCGTCCTGAACGTGTCGATCAAGACCGTTGAATTCCACCTGCGGAACATACTCAGCAAGCTGGGCGTCCGTTCCCGAACCGAGGCTGTCGTGCGCGCCTGGCAGCTTGATCTTCTTGCCTTGCCGTCACTATAGAGAAGATAGGTGCCAGCACCTTGACCGGTCCGGCCGTTTCCGTCTCGCGGGTGCTGGACTTGCTCGACACCGTGGACCTGGAACCGTTGTCACCCCCCGGTGACAACGGCCAGTTCGCGGCCATGGGCCGCATAGACGGGAGCCCGGTGGTGGCCTTCGCGTCGGATCCGTCGGTCAAGGGCGGGGCCATGGGAGAGCGCGTTTGCGAGGTCATCCTCCGCGCTTACGGTCGCGCCTTAACCGTGCGCTGCCCGATCATCGGGCTGTGGCATTCGGGTGGTGCCTGGCTCACCGAGGGCGTGCGCAGCCTGCATAGCGTCGGCCGCGTCTTCGCGGCGATGACACAGGCATCCGGCCAGATCCCCCAGCTGTCGGTGGTGCTGGGCCCAGCCGCCGGGGGAGCGGCTTACGGTCCCGCCCTGACCGATATGGTGATAGCCGCTCCAGGTGGGCGCATCTTCGTCACCGGCCCGGATGTCGTCAGATCCGTGACCGGCGAGGATGTCGATGCCAGCGACCTCGGCGGAGTCGAGATGCACGCGCGTCGCAGCGGGGTCGTCCATGTCGTCGCTCCCGA
>Ga0134128_10000617_pt1 | contig 48832 bp, 54 predicted proteins | sample KB31754_FD_96462 | JGI IMG/M metagenome (GOLD analysis project Ga0134128, IMG submission 96462) | Terrestrial soil microbial communities with excess Nitrogen fertilizer from Kellogg Biological Station, Michigan, USA - KB3-175-4 | ecosystem: Environmental > Terrestrial > Soil > Unclassified ...
ACATCCTTGGTCAGGCTGCCGATGGAAATCCGGTCGACACCGGTTTCGGCAATCGCGCGCACCGTGTCCATGTTGATGCCACCCGAGGCTTCGAGCAGGGCACGGCCGCGATTGGCTTCAACGGCACGGCGCATATCGTCAAGGCTGAAGTTATCCAGCAGGACGGAAACGGCGCCTGCCGCCAACGCCTCTTCCAGTTGGGCCAGGGTTTCGACTTCGATCTGGATCGACACGCCCTTCCCTGCCTCGAGCGCGGCTTTCATGGCCGGCTCAATGCCGCCGGCGGCCGCAATATGGTTTTCCTTGATCAGGATGCCGTCATACAAAGCCAGGCGCTGGTTTTGGCCGCCACCCACGCGAACTGCGTATTTCTGTGCCAGGCGCATGCCCGGCAAGGTCTTGCGCGTATCGAGGATGTGGGCGCGCGTGCCGGCAATGACGTCGACATAGCGCCGCGTGGCGCTCGCAACGCCGGACAGCAATTGCAGGAAATTGAGTGCGCTGCGTTCCGCCGTCAGCAAAGCACGCGCCGGCGCAGTGATGCTGCAGACCTCGCTGTCGGCGCGCATCCTGTCGCCTTCCGCATAGTGCCAGACCACGCCAATGCGCGCATCGAGCGCGATCATCACCGCTTCAAACCATGGTGCGCCGCACAGAATGGCGTCTTCGCGCACGATCACGCGCGCCTTGACCATGTCATCGGCCGGCACCAGCAGACCGGTCAGGTCACCACTGCCGACGTCTTCATCGAGTGCAGTGCGGATATTGGCTTCGAATGCCGCAGCCAACGCCGCATCGAACGGCGCATAAGGGTTACTGAGCGTGCTCATGCCGGCCCCACGCCGGCAAACAGTTTTTGTTCTTTGGCCAGGTCGGAGGAAGGCCGCACTTGCGCCTTGCGCGCAGCGGCGAAATCGAGCATGCGGTCGATGCAGACACGTGCCTTGCGGCCCGTTTCATCATCAACATGGATTTCATTGGCACCGGACTCCAGCACATCAGCCAGGTTTTGCAGGCCATTCATGGCCATCCATGGGCAATGCGCGCAGCTCTTGCAGGTGGCGCTGTTGCCGGCAGTCGGTGCGTCGTAAAAACGCTTGCCTGGCGCCGCCATACGCATCTTGTGCAGAATGCCGTTGTCGGTGGCGACGATGAATTCCTCAGCATCGAGTGCCGTCACTGCAGCAATCAATTGCGAAGTCGAGCCAACCACGTCGGCCTGCGCCACAACCGATTCCGGCGATTCGGGATGGACCAGGATCTTGGCATTGGGGTGTTCCTGCTTGAGCAACTCCAGTTCAACGCCCTTGAATTCATCATGCACCAGGCAGGAGCCCTGCCACAGCAGCATGTCGGCGCCGGTCTTTTTCTGGATATAGCTGCCCAGGTGCTTGTCCGGCGCCCACAGGATCTTTTTGCCTTGCGCATGCAGGTGCGCCACGATGTCGAGGCCGATGGACGAGGTCACCATCCAGTCGGCGCGCGCCTTCACGGCAGCGCTGGTGTTGGCATAGACCACGACGGTGCGGTCCGGGTGCGCGTCGCAAAATGCTGCAAACTCGTCTGCAGGGCAACCGAGGTCGAGCGAACAGGTGGCATCAAGGTCGGGCATCAGAATGCGCTTTTCCGGACTCAAAATCTTGGCCGTCTCGCCCATGAAACGCACACCGGCCACAACCAGGGTCTTGGCCGGGTGGTCACGCCCGAAGCGCGCCATCTCCAACGAGTCGGACACGCAGCCGCCGGTTTCTTCGGCCAGGTCCTGCAGATCGGCGTCGACGTAATAATGCGCCACCAGCACAGCCTCTTTTTCCTTGAGCAAGGCCTTGATGCGCGTCTTCAAGGCAGCGCGCTGTTCTGCAGAAGGGGTTGCAGGCACGCGCGCCCAGGCATTGGCCGTGCAACTGCTGCCCGCATCCATTTGCGGACGTTCGAATTCGATGGTTTTGATTGCGAGGTTGGACATGAAAAGCTCTGCCGGTGCGGCGGATCAGCATGCACTGCCGCCGGGGAGGAATGAATGGTCCAAGTATACCGTGTTTAGCGCCCCCTTGCGTCCTTGGCCCGGTCGATGCGCAAGCCTGCCTCGATGGCGCCCCGTGCGAGACGGCACATTTCACGGCGATCGTCCAATGCCGCTTCCGGCACTGCATAGAAAGCCTTGACGACGATGGTCTTGCCGCTTGATTGACGATATTCGAAAGGCCTGGAGCCGGCTTCCACGAATGCGCTGCGGTTACCGTCGTCAACCCGGAAATACAGGCCATCCTTGATGTAAAAGGCGAATTGCGTGCCGCCATACAACAAGGCCATGCCGCCGAAAAAGCGCTTGGTAGCAACTTCGCCGACATCGGAAAGCATGTCGACAAATTCGTTCAACTGGCTGCTTGTCGCTACACTTTTCTTCATGGCGTGCCGAAAAAGCCGGAAATATCCGCCAACCTGCCGTCGGCGCCATGACGGGCAAAGCTGGTTCCCTTCTTCACGGCCTGTGCATCTGGCCCGATCAGACTCCAAAACGAAATCGAACGCTCGTGATGCGACAACACCGCGTCAATGCGGAAACTGCATCCCGGCATATTGGCCTGGAAACCTCTCATGTAGGAAGACAGCGCGACAGCACCGTCGATACTGGCATTGGGGTCGGCATAGTGCACGCCGTCCTCGACACAGGCTTGCAATTCAATACCGCGCATTGCTTCATCGGCCGACCAGATGCGCGCATAGCGTTGCCAGAGTTGTTCAGCGTTCGTCATGTGTTTGCTCCAGGTTGGAAAATTCAAGATCGATCAATTGGCTCAGGTACGCGGACGCATAAGCACTCCTGATCATTACCAGCAGGCCCTGATAGAAAACCAGCAGCCGCAACGCTGCTGCCGGCGGCGTGGCAATACCGGCATCCGTCAATACACGTTCGAATGCCTCGCGCAATAATTCGAAACCTTGATGCACCCCGCCTCGGGCTGACACTGCGCCGGCGCCGAATTCAACCGCGGAATTTATCAGCAGGCAGCCGTCCGCCGTGCCGCCTGGTTCATGTAGAAGCGACTGGAACAGCGCACGCAGGGCCGGCAAGCCAGCCCCTGGCGGCAAAAATCCGGCGACCCTGCCGGCCACCACCTTGCTGTTGTAATGCTCCAGCGCAGCCTGAAACAAGCCTTCCTTGTCGCGATAGCTGTGATAGATGCTACCGGTCTTGAGCCCGGTTGCCAGCTCGATGTCCTTGACTGAAGCTGAACCATACCCCTTGTGGCGAAACAGATGCATCGCCTGCGTCAATACATGGTCTTCGTCGAACGCTTTGCTCCGCATGATCCGCCAATATTTGAATGATCGTTCTAGAATAATCGTTCAAATATCGCAAGTCAAGCCAGATAAATCAAGCAAGCCGAATCTTTTTGTGCAAATACGAAAACTTTTTTCTGCCCCGGCGGGATATACGGCCGACGAGAAGGCTTCAGCCATTCCTTCAACCGCGAATTTCTACTCTGATGGGAGCAATGCCGTGAATAAACTGATATTGGGAACCTCGGTCGCGCTGGGCGCGGCATTATTGACCAGCTGCGGTGGTGGCAGCAGCGGAGACAGTTCCGCAATGCCGGACGCCTCAAGCAAATCCATGCAGGCACGCCAAAAGACCGCTGTCACGGCAAGTGACTATGCCAATGTCGTGCAGGAGCTGTATATTTCTTACTTCGGCCGCCCGGCCGACCCATCCGGTCTGGCGAACTTCGAACAGCAATTGCTGGCCCTGGGCGCACCGACCAAGATCCAAGACCTGACCACCGCCTACAGCAGCAATGCCGGCATCAAGGCCCTGGTCGACACCTTCGGCACCAGCGCGGAATCCGCTGCGTTATATGGTTCCGGCAGCACCACGTCCTTCGTCCAGGCGATCTTCCAGAACGTGCTCGGCCGCCAGCCCCTGCAGGCCGGCCTCGACTTCTGGGTCGGCGCCATTGACGGCAATACCGTCACCAAGGGCAACGCCGCACTGTCCATCATGGCCGGCGCATTGGAAAACACCACGGCACAAGGCTTGACCGATGCCGCCTTGATCGGCAATCGCGTGGCTGTTGCGTCCAACTTCAGCCTGGCGCTGTCCTCCCCGGGCCAGGTCAACGCCTATAGCGGCGCGTCTGCTGCAGCCAGTGCCCGCACCATGCTGGCCACCGTCAACAGCACCACCGACGTCAGCGGCTTCCAGCCGACGGTCACGGCCCAGGTCGGCACACTGGTCGTCATGAAGTTCCAGCAAGTCCAGGCCATTGTGCAGCAGCGCTGCGTACCCTGCCACTCGGCAACGCCGACCGAACCGGGCTACACCAGCGCCCCCTTGGGCTACAAATACGATACGGCGGCCGAAATCGCTCAATACCAGCAACTGATGTATGAGTACGCGGTACAGACCAACCTCATGCCCTATGGGAATGCGACTGGCATGACAACGGCGGAACGCACCACCTTCGGCAACTGGTACCTGGCAGGTGCGCTGCAGACTGCGACGTCGACGCCAGCTCCGACGCCCACGCCTACTCCAACGCCGACACCGACGCCAAACCCTACGCCGACTCCGACACCAACCCCGACACCGACGCCAACACCTACTCCCACACCGACTCCGGTGCTGGGCTGGTAAGCAAAAACGTCATATGACTCACACTGCCTTCGCCACCAACACAGCGAAGGCAGAGCCGGAGATTGCATTTGAAACCTGAAGACACGACCAAAACCGCTGCCGGAACCAATGCCGGCGCAATCGGCGGCGCCATCCTGCTTGCCGCCTTGGCACTGCCCGGCGTCAACAAGCCGGCCATGGCTGAAGCTGCGCCCGACCAGGGCGAGATCAGCCTCAAGTATCTGGATTATCGCGATTGGCAGCCGGGCTTTGATCGCATCACGGTGCATTCGCCTTCCGTCGAAGCGATGATACCGATCGCAGGCGAGTGGTCTGTCGCGGGCAGCATCGTTTCCGACAGCATTTCCGGTGCGACGCCCTTGTATCATTCGTCGATCTCCGGCGCCTCATCGATGCACGACCATCGCGTCGCGCAGGATCTGACAGTGACGCGCTATTTCTCGCAAGGGACGCTCTCCGTGGGTGGCGCGCACTCTGGTGAAGACGACTATCAGTCGCGCACGGAATCCGTGAACGGCACACTGTCCACCGAAAGCAAGAACACGACCTTCAACTTTGGCATTGCCTTCGACAACGACGTCTTGAATCCACGCGACCATGCCACGGAAAATGCGCGCAAACATAATACGTCGATGACCATAGGCGTGACCCAGGTTCTTGGCCAGCACGATATTGCGCAAGTGTCGCTGTCGCACACGTCGGAAGAAGGCTACCTGAGCGATCCCTACAAGTTCTTCGACTTCCGGCCCGATGAACGCAGCGAAAATGTTCTCGGGATACGCTGGAACCATTACTTCGACAGTACCGAAGGCACGGCACGCCTGGGCTACCGCTATTACACCGACACCTGGAAAATCCGCTCGCATACGCTCGATGCTGCCTACGTGCAGCCCCTGCCTTATGGCTGGACCATCACGCCCGATGTGCGGCTCTATACCCAGACTGCGGCGTCATTTTTTGCCAACGCGATCTATGACCCCGATATCGGTGCGCCCTTCCCGCTGGGCTATGTCGTGGGCAGCTACATTTCCGAAGACCCGCGCTTGTCGGCGTTCGGGGCCGCAACCTGGGGTTTGAAAGTCGAAAAAAACCTGGGCAAGGATTTCAAGCTCAGTTTGAAAGTCGACAATTATGAACAGCGCAGCAACTGGGCGCTGGGCACAGGCAGCCCGAACCTGGCGAATTTTTACGCCCGGTTCATTGAGGTTGGCATTTCCAAGCAATGGTAATTCGCATGATGTGGCGCCTGATCTGCTTTCTTGTCTTTCTCTGTGCTGCCGGCAGTGCCGCAGCACAGGGCATGACCTTGCCTTGGGGTGTGTCGACCGACTTCATCGCCTGGGAACAGTTTGCGCAAATCACCGCGCAATCAGGCAATCCGCAAGCCGGCAAAGTCGAATTCGAAACCTGGGCCAGCGACGAAGACATCTACGTCAAGAACCCGGCCCAGTGGCCGGCGCTTGACTCGCCCAAGGTCTTGCGTGTTTCGTCGCTGGGCCAGATGCACTTGCTCGGCCGCAAATCTTCCGAATTCGATCCTGCCCGTTGCAAAAGCCCGCGCGGCTTGCCCGCTCCCGTAGGCAATGGCGCCGCTGTCGGCACCCGCTTTCCGCTCGATGGCTGCATCGGCGAAGAAGTGCGGCGCAACTGGGCTTCATTCCAATATATCGTCTCCAATGGACTCGATTCGCACGCAGGGCTTGCTCGCGCCTATGCCGCAGTTTTGCAAGTCAACCTGCCTGCCGACGCCGTTGAATTCAAAGGGGACTGGGCCAAGGTGGGCGATGTGGCGCAATGGCTGCAGACGGATGTCAGTACCGTACGCCAGCGCTATTACATCGCTTATGCCAATAACGGCGGTGCAAGAACGGAAATGGCGCTGCTGGCATTTCACATCAGTAGCAAGCAGATTGCGAACTGGGTCTGGGCCGACTTCGAAGCTGCGTCGAACCCGGGGCGCTGCGACACCATCGGCTGCCACGACAGCTTCGGCGCCGTTGTTGCGAACGTACCGCCAAACCAGGTGGGAAATCAGTCCTATGGTGTCTGCGCAAAGTCGGTACGCCTGCAATCGTTGTTGCGCTATGCCGGCACTGCGCCCATCTGGAACAACTACTGCCTCAAGGGGTCGCAGGCCAACTTCCTTGACATCAACAACAACCCTTCGCTGCTCGGCAACTCGGTTATCGAGCCCCTCAATGCCGGCATCCCCGTTGCGCATTCCTCATGCATGACCTGCCACGCCTATGCCTCGTTCGACCAGCACGGCAATCCCAATCCTTCCGCGCTGCTCGATCCACTGAACAGCCCCATCGGGCTGCTCGACAAAAGCAAGATGAGCGGTTATCTGTCGAACGATTTCATCTGGGGCATTTCATTGCCCGAGATGAAATAGTGCCTACAGGCATGACGCGACGCGGTCGAAGTGGCTGTTTGTGCCGTGCTTGCGTGAAGCCGTGCCTTGTTCGGCATCGGTGCCGTCAAAGAACGCCACCTGTTCAGTGAAGAGGAAATTCGTTCCGCTTCCCTCGGCAAAGAGTTCGATGGTGGCCACAGACAACGAATGGTGGCGGCCCGAAAGATGCATGTCATAGCTGTAGGCGATACGTTCGTCCTCAATGATTTCATAGTAGCGCGCATCGAAGCGCGTTTCGAAACCGGAAGGGAAACGCCCCAGCAGCACTTCATCACCGCCAATGCGGAAATCGACGGCACGCGCCACCTCGACCCAGCCTTCCGGCCCGACGAACCATTTGGCCTTGATGGCGGGGTCGGACAGCGCCTTGAACACACGCGCAGGCGAGGCGTCGTAAAAGCGTTCGATGGTGAAATGGCCGTGGCCGATTTTGCCCTTGGTCTTTGCTTGCGTCATGGTTTTTCCTTTTCGTTTTCAGTTGGCATCTCGGCCAGCACGGCGCCGAGCAAATCGAAATGCCGTTCCCACATGGCACGCCGTTCGGCCAGCCATTTTTCCACCTGGCCAAGCGCAGCGGATTCGATACGGCAGGTACGGACGCGACCGATCTTCCGGGTACGGATCATGCCGCTCTCTTCCAGCGCCTGGACATGCTGCACCACGGCAGCGAGCGACATGTCCAGGGGTTTGGCGAGGTCGCCGACACTGGTTTCTCCACGGCTCAGGCGATCAAGGATCGCCCGTCGTGTCGGATCCGCGAGCATGCGGAATAATTGGTCCAGATGGTCTGATTGGTTAAGCATGAGCTTAAGTATCGACCGGTCACAGTAAATAGTCAAGCCACTACTTAACTAATTTGCTGTAATGTGTATTTGGCAAAACGACAGCCCCTGCTGTTGCATTTGGCTGCAATTGAGGTAAATTGTTATCAGGGGACAATATAAAACCAGGGACTGACATGTCCATGACCATGCAACTCGTCTTTGACAAGACAACCAAAGGCCAGGAAGAAATCGCCACGCGCAAGCATGGCCTGCCGTCGCGCTTGCGCAGCCTGTTGGTATTGATCGACGGCAAAACCAGCGTCGACGGTTTAATCAAGAAGGTGGCCGGACTCGGCTTGAACGAGGAAAGCATTGCCGAGTTGCTTGAGCACGAATACATCGCGCCACATGAAGGCATGCAGGCAGCCCAGCCTGCGCAAGTGGCGCCAGTTGCGCCAATCCCGGCAAAAGTGGCACAGCCTGCGGCACCGGCAACACCTCAGCAAAGTGTTTCGGCGCCCGCGGCACCATCAGCGCCTGCCGTGCTGCCTGAAGGACAGACGCAGTTCGAAGCGCTCTATCACTTCTACACCACGACGATCAAGAGCACGCTGGGCTTGCGCGGCTTCACCTTGCAAATGAAGGTGGAGCGTTGCGCCAACATAGAAGATTTCCGCACGCTACGGACCACCTATGTCGAAGCGGTGCAGAAATCGAAAGGCGATGAAATGGCACGCAGCCTGGCTGCCAGGCTGGACCAGCTACTCAGTCTGGGCTGAACTCAGTCTATACCCTGGCTCGACAGGTAATCTTCGTAGCCGCCGCGGAAGTCGACCACTTCACCATCCTTGACTTCCAGCACGCGCGTCGCCAGCGACGATACGAACTCGCGGTCGTGCGAAACGAAGATCAGTGTGCCGGCATATTTTTCCAGCGCGATGTTGAGCGACTCGATCGATTCCATGTCCATATGGTTGGTCGGCTCGTCCATCAACAGCACGTTGTGACGGCCCAGCATGAGCTTGCCATACATCATGCGGCCCTTTTCTCCGCCCGATAGCACCTTGACTGACTTCTTGACGTCGTCACCGGAGAACAGCAGGCGGCCAAGACTGGAACGCACGGCCTGGTCGTCGTCGCCTTCCTGGGTCCATTTGCCCATCCAGTCGGTCAGATTGATGTCGACAGCGAAGTCTTCCGTCGGGTCTTGCGGCATATAGCCGACATTGGCGTTCTCGGCCCATTTCACCGTTCCGCCGTCGCCCTGCAGCTTGGCGATCTCCTGGCCGCCGATGCAGCGCAGCAGTGTGGTCTTGCCGGCACCGTTGGCGCCGATGATGGCGATCTTTTCACCGGCTTCGACTGCAATGTCAAAACCCTTGAACAGCGTGCGGTCATAGGCCTTGGACAAGCCCCGCACTTCCACCGCCAGGCGATGCAGCTTCTTTTCGCCGTCGAAGCGAATGAACGGGTTGGCGCGGCTCGATGGCTTGATGTCGTCGAGCTTGATCTTGTCGATCTGCTTGGCGCGCGACGTAGCTTGGCGCGCCTTGGACTTGTTGGCCGAGAAACGGCGCACGAATTCCTGCAGTTCAGCCACACGGTCCTTGGCCTTGGCATTGGCCGCCAATTGCTGCGCACGGGCCTGCGACGAAGCCAGCATGTAATCGTCGTAATTGCCGGGGTAGATCTTCAGCGTACCGTAATCCATGTCGGCCATGTGGGTGCAGACCTGGTTCAGGAAGTGGCGATCATGCGAGATGATGATCATGGTCGAATTGCGTTGGTTCAAAACGTCTTCGAGCCAGCGGATGGTGTTGATGTCGAGGTTGTTGGTGGGTTCGTCGAGCAACAGGATGTCAGGGTTCGAGAACAGCGCCTGCGCCAGCAACACGCGCAGCTTCCAGCCCGGCGCGACATTGCTCATCGGTCCCTGGTGCTGGTCCAGCGCCACGCCCACGCCCAGCAACAGTTCGCCGGCACGCGCTTCGGCCGTATAGCCATCGTATTCGGCAAACTTGGCTTCGAGGTCGGCCGCGCGCATATAGTCTTCGTCCGTCGCTTCCGGGTTGGCGTAGATCGCATCGCGCTCGCTCATGGCTGCCCACATTTCCACATGGCCCATCATGACCACGTCGAGCACGCGCATTTCTTCGTAGGCAAACTGGTCCTGGCGCAACTTGCCCAGGCGTTCATTGACGTCGAGCATGACCGTGCCGGAACTCTGTTCGAGATCGCCACCCAGGATTTTCATGAATGTCGACTTGCCGCAGCCATTGGCGCCGATCAGGCCATAACGGTTGCCATCGCCGAACTTGACGGAAATGTTTTCAAACAGCGGCTTGGGGCCGAACTGCATCGTGATGTTTGCGGTGGAAAGCACGGGGTAAACCTCAGGTCAAATAATGTGGCGGTGTCGCCGATCAACCGGGTATTTTACCATTGCGCGGCGCAGCATTGCCGCATCGCGAGGAGGAAAAAACAGGAAATTCAGGCGGTGCAGGCCGCGATTCTTGCAGCAGGTCAGGTCGTGCGGCCGGCCAGCGCATCCAGTACCATGCGCTTGCAGCGCACCCAGGCTGCCGTCACGGCATCCCAGCCCCCCAAGGCCAGCAGGCGATGCAAGACATGCAACACAAGGTTGGGCATATGGATTCTTACCTTGCCCTGCCCGATCGCTTCAACCAGGGCCAGCCCGTTGTTGGGCACGATGTAGACCTGCCCCTGGGTCAGCATGTGGTCTTCCAATTCGTTGTAGGCGGTAATCCAGACCGTGCCGAACATGCATTCGATACGGTGCCCGCGCGCTTTGGAAAAGCGCAGGGGATGGTTTTCGTGCAACACGAAATCCAACCAGTTTTTACCCGAATTGAGGAGCTTGGGTTCCATAACGTCATTATTTCATTCTTGAACCGACTTTTACAAGCTTATCGATCAGGAAAGTTCCATTCCAGTGCAAGCTTTGCTGAAATTTGGTGCGCTTGGTATGCCGATTCAGGCGCCGATGTACCGGTAATTTCGCATGGCCAGTTGCCATTGACCGTCCCTGCCCTGCAAGTGCGCGTCGGAGCCGACCGGCAGCGTAGCCTTGTCGTGGATGTGGCCAAACGGCAAGCCGGCCAGCACCGGAATATCCAGGCGCCCCCGGATGAACGTCAGCATGGCATTGAAATCATAACCATTGTCGTAATCGGTCAGGCGGTACCCGGAGAAATCGCCGAGAACAATGGCCTTCTGTTTTTGCAGGATGCCGGCATGGAGCAATTGCAGCAGCATGCGTTCCACACGGAACGGGTGCTCAGCGATGTCTTCCAGGAACAGGATACCGTTTTCGAATGCCGGCTGATGTGCAGAACCGCACAGATGGGCAATCATGGCCAGGTTGCCGCCCCACAGCATGCCCGACACATCCACATCTGGATTGCCTTCGGCTTGCCCGCCCACGCTGTGCTCCGGCGCCGTAAGGCAATGGGCAAACTGCGTCATGGTGAAATCGCTGGCAGGGTCGGCCGAGAAGTCCGGCAGGATGAAGGGGCCGGCGAAACTGGTCGCACCAGCCTTTAGCAAGCCGAGATGAATAGGCGTGAAGTCACTATGGCCGACGAAAAGCTTGCCGCTTGCCGCCAGACGGGCGAAGTCGAGTTGCGGCAGATAACGGCTGACGCCATAGCCACCGCGCAAACCCAGCACGACTTGCACATCCGGGTTGTCGGCCGCATCGTAAAACTGCTGCAGGCGCACCGCATCTTCAGCGCCGAAGCGCTCGATCTTCTTTTCCGGCACGTAGTAGTTATGTACGCGAAAGCCCTGCTCCGCCAACCTGACCATGCCGCGCTCATACGCGGCAAGGTCGGGCGCGTAGCCGGACGGTGCGATGACGGCCAGGCCGACGTTGTGAAAGGCCTTAGCCATAAATCATCTCCGGTACGGCTTGCTCCTTGCAGTGCGCGCCTATCATGCCAAGCAGGTGGCCGTTCAACCCCGGCGGGAAGTCGTGCCCCATGCCTTCGATTTCACGCAGAACGGCACCGGGCACCAGGCTGGCGACGTCGCGCCCTGCGCCAACGGGCACCAAGGGGTCGCTCGTGCCGTGGATCACCAGCGTGCGCGTGCGCAAGCCCTTGAGCAGATCGACGCGGTCGCCGGAAGCGCCGATGGCAGCCAACTGGCGCAACACACCCGCCGGGTTCACGCTGCGCTTGATGCTGGTCATGATGCGCTCGCGCAGCACTGCGTCGGGCGTGGGAAACGCAGGGCTGCCGATGATGCGGAAGGTATTCGAGAGATGGCGGATCACGCTTTCCAGGTCATTCGGTTGCGCTGGGCGCGACATGATGGCGCGGCGCGCCTCAGGCGTCGGGCCGGGCAATCCACGCCGCCCCGAAGTCGACATGATCGAGGTGAGACTGAGCGTACGTTCGGGGTATTTACCCGCCACGATTTGCGCAATCATTCCGCCCATCGACGCGCCGACGATATGGGCTTTGTGCACCTTTGCCGCATCAAGCACGGCAATCGCATCGCCCGCCATGTCGTCGAGCTTGTAACCGGCCGAGAGGGGCAGGTGCAGGATGGACTTGATATAGGAAATCAACAGGTTGGGCTTGCCCAGGTGTCCCATCTTGCTCGACAGACCCGCATCGCGGTTGTCGAAGCGCACTACGTAAAACCCCTGATCAACCAGGCCCTGGCAAAAGATCTCGGGCCAGGACGTCAGTTGCATGCCCAGGCCCATGATGAGAAGGATCGCCGGATTGGCCGGGTCACCCTGGGTTTCGTAGGTGAGCGAAACGTACTGGTTTTGCGCGATGGGCATGCGGTTCGATTAGGTAATTCAGTTCGCCAACTCAGTAAGGTAACTTAGTTGGGTACTCAGTTAGCCAGGTTCACGGCCAAACCCTCCGGCAAGCCCAGCATGAGGTTCAGGTTTTGCACCGCGGCGCCTGAAGCGCCCTTGCCCAGGTTATCCAGGCGCGCAATGATCGCCGACTGGCTGCCGTCACTCGAACCGAACACGAAAATGTCGAGCATATTGCTGCCGTTGAGTGCTTCCGGCTCAAGATAAGGCGCAGTATCGGCTTCCAGTTCGTTGTAGGCCTGCACACGCACGAAGGCTTCGCCTTCATAGCGCTCGGCCAGGATGGCATGCACTTCCTGCGGCGTCACTGTCTTGTTCAAGGCCGTGTGATCAAGCGTGGTGTAGACCAGCATGCCCTGCTTGAACTTGCCCACGCCAGGCAGGAAAACCGGGCGGCGTTCCAGCTTGCCCCAATGCTGCATTTCCGGAATGTGCTTGTGCTTGAATTCCAGGCCGTAAAGCGAAAAGCCCGACGCCGGCCGCTCACCAGCCTCTTCGTACTTCGCAATCAGCTTGTTGCCGCCACCGCTGTAGCCCGAAATACCGGCAATCGAGATGGTGGCTTTCTGGTCCAGAATCTGTGCATCGCTCAAAGGGCGCAGCAGCACGGCACCACCGGTGGCATAGCAGCCCGGGTTCGAGACGTTCTTGGCATTGCGGATCAAGTCGCGCTGGCCCGGTGCGAGTTCGGGCAGGCCGTAAGCCCAGTCCGAGTGCACACGGTGTGCCGAGCTTGGGTCGAGCAAGCGGCAGCCCATGCCCTTGGCAATCTCGGCGGTTTCCTTGGCCGCGTCGTCCGGCAGACAGAGGATGACCACATCGACCGAGGCCATGAGCTTGTTCTTCTCGGCCACGTCCTTGCGCAACTCGGGCGCAATCGACACCAGCTCGATGCTGTCGTGGCCGGCCAGGCGTTGACGGATCTGTAAGCCCGTAGTGCCGGCTTCGCCGTCGATAAATACCCTGTGTTTCCGTGTCGTCATGGCCTGTCCCAGTCAATCAATATCAGTCAAAGGTGCGCAATCAAGTTGGCGGCATTATGAAGCAAAAAGCGGCAAGGCGTCAGCTTGCCAATGCCAGCCGCAGCGACAAGGCGATGCCCCTGGCCGCCTCGGTGATTTCCGCCAGCGAAGGAAAGCTCGGCGCAATCCGGATATGGCTGTCGTGCGGGTCTTTGCCATAGGGGAAAGCCGCACCGGCACCGGTCAGCGTGATGCCGGCTTCGCGCGCCAATGCCACGGTACGCTTGGCACTGCCTTGTGGCGTGACGAGGTCGATGAAATAGCCACCCTTGGGGTGGGTCCAGCTTACGCCATCGACGTCGCCCAGGTAGCGCTGGAATTGTTCATGCACGGCATCGAACTTGGGCTTGAGTAGTTGACGATGGGCTTCCATCAATTGCTCGACGTGCGCCTTGTCCTTCAAATACCTTACATGGCGCAGCTGGTTGATCTTGTCCGGGCCGATACTGCGCACCGAGACGTGGCTTTGCCACCAGTGCACGTTGGCTGGCGAAGACGCCAATGCGGCCAGGCCCGACCCGGCAAAGGTGATCTTGGAGGTGGACGTGAACACGAAAGCTCGGTCGGTGTGGCCGGCCTTGGCGCAGGCATCGAGTATGCTCGGCACCGCGACCTTTTCCTCGCTCAAATGGTGGAAACGGTAGGCGTCGTCCCACAGCAGGCGGAAATCAGGCGCCGCGGTCGGCATCGCGGCCAGGCGTGCCAGCACCTCGTCGTTGTAGACGGTGCCACCCGGGTTGCTGTACTTCGGCACGCACCACATGCCTTTGATGCTTTCGTCGGCAGCGACCTGCTGCTCCACGAAATCCATGTCCGGACCATGCTCGGTCATGGGCACGTTGATCATCTTGATGCCGAGCGCTTCGCAGATCGAGAAATGGCGATCGTAACCGGGCACGGGGCACAGGAAGCTGACCGGCGCCTGGCTGCTCCAGGACGGTTGATCGTGCATGCCATAGAGCATGCCGAAGGCGATCACATCGTGCATCAGGGCCAGGCTGGCGCCGCCATCAACCACGACCTGTGCTGCAGGCACGTCGAGCAGGCTGCCGAACAAGGTCCGGGCTTCCGGCAGGCCGACGGCGCCGCCATAGTTGCGCGTGTCGGTGCCGTCATGTGCCTTGTAGCCGTCCATGGCACCCAGCAAGGCGTTGGACAGGTCCAGTTGTTCAGGCGAGGGCTTGCCGCGCGACATGTCGAGGATCAAGCCTTGCTTCTTGAATTCGTCGTATTGGGATTGTGCTTCGGAGTGCGTCATGGTTCTGCTCCATGGTCAGGATGACATGACGCTATTGTAGCTGTTGCAGCGCAATATCGCCGAATCCGCTTTAGCCTTTTTACTGGTCGCCCGGCAGCATTTGCATGGCCGGCATGTCGAGCGTCTTGCGCCCTGTCGCCCGGCGCGCGGCGAAGAATTCCTTGAGCACGGAAGCCGCATCTTCGGCCAGCACGCCGCCCACGACTTCCGTATGGTGATTGAGCTTTTCCTGGGCAAACAGATCGACCACAGATCCGCAGGCGCCGGTCTTGGGGTCGGGTGCACCAAAAACGACCCGTGCAAGGCGCGCATGCATCATGGCACCGGCGCACATGGCGCAAGGTTCCAGACTGACGTAGAGTTCGCAGCCCGGCAGGCGGTAATTGCCCAACAATTCGGCCCCGGCGCGCAAGGCCATGATCTCGGCGTGCGCCGTGGGGTCATGCGTGCCAATGGGTTGATTGAAGCCGGTGGCAATCACCACACCATCCTTGACCAATACGGCGCCGACCGGCACTTCACCCAGCGCCCAGGCATTGTGCGCCTGGTCGATGGCTTGGCGCATGTAGACGCTATCGTCCATCAGCCGTTGATCTCGGCCCAGCAGTTGGGCGTCTCAAAAAGTTTGATCTTGGTCAGCGACAGCCCTGTGGAATAACGGTCGCTATACACCGGCTTCAGGATGTCGAACGCGATCTTCGCCAGGTTTTCCACCGTCGGCACACGGTTCAGCACCACGGTCTTGTGGTTGGGCAGGCTGTCGAGGAAGTCCTTGACCTTCTCGTCCTTTTCATAGACCAGGAAGGCATGGTCCCAGACGTCAACCAGGTTTTCGCGCGCAAGATTTTTCACGTCGGAAAAGTCCATGATCATGCCATTGTCGGCCTGGCCGTCATGGTCGACCACCTGGGCGGTCAGCGTGATTTCCAGCACGTAGCGGTGCCCATGCAGGTTGCGGCACTGGCTGTTGTGGTCCGGGATACGGTGGCCGGCATCGAATTCGAGTTTTCTGGTGATCGTCAGCATTACAGTCTTACTGTTACGGGATGTTCAAATATTTATGCGTTTGCAGGCTCAGGCGCCATTTCGGATTGCGCTTGCAGGTTTCAACCGCCAACTCGGTATTGCGCTTGGCAAATGGACCATCCATCGCCTGCAGGAAAAAGTTGGCAAAGTCGAGCTTTTCATAAGCGCCAAGATCTTGCCCGATCTGCGGGATCACGACTTTGAGTTCGCTGCCCTTCTCCACCACCAGCTTCGAACCCATCTTGGGGCTGACGCAAATCCAGTCCACGCCTTCCGGGACCGGCAGCGTGCCATTGGTCTCGATGGCAATTTCGAAACCGCGCGCGTGCATGCTGGTGATCAGCGCCGCGTCAAGCTGCAGCAAGGGTTCGCCGCCGGTAAAGACGACGTACTTGCTCGCAGTATACGCTTCGGGCCAGAGCCTGTTGATCGCTTCCGCCAGATACTCGCTATCGGCAAACTTGCCGCCGCCCTCGCCGTTCGTGCCGACAAAGTCGGTGTCGCAGAACTGGCAAACTGCCGTTGCGCGATCTTCTTCACGCCCGGTCCACAAGTTGCAGCCGGCAAAACGGCAAAACACGGCCGGGCGCCCGGCTTGGGCACCCTCGCCTTGCAAGGTGTAGAAAATCTCTTTGACGCTGTACGTCATGACGGCTTATGTCGAATCGGTAAAGCCTTGTATTTTATCATTTAAAATCAATAGCATGGGCCATTGTTTCACTATGACAAATTGGAAAACAGCTTCAGTTACGCCGCTGACGGAACAACGCAAACATCTGATAGGCGATACCGAGTAAAAATAGAACTACCAAGCCCTTCAGCGCCGACTGGACAACGGGCGAATCGATACCGGAGCCAAGCGGATGGTCGACCGGCAAGCGGCTCAAGGTCTCATTTGTGCCGGGCACCAGTAACAGGAAAAAACTGAATGACATCGCAAGCGTCTGCAGATACCCGGCAGTCCGCCCCAGGAAATGGATACGCGGAGCCATCACCGCTGCCAGCATTGCAAGCAAAGCCACGATGCCAAGCGCATGCCCCGCATTGAAATGCCCGGCGCTCGACAAGCCAAAAGAGGTAAGGATGGAGACAACCATACCCGCAATATACGCTTTGCCGACAGCACTACCCGGGTCAATCCGGCCGTAGCGAACAAAAGCCACCAAACCGGCAACAACAGGAATGATACTAAGGGCAGTATGGATAGCGCCCAAGGTTGAAATTGGATGGGTCATGGCAAAACTCCTGAGAGGGAAAACATTTAAAGGGAAAGGCTTTTATCTCAACATCAACACTCAATCTACTAGTTGGTAGATTTTGAAACAAATAAAAACTGCACAAAGGTGCAGCCTCGAAAAAGTCATCTATCTAATATCAAAAACCTGGTCGCCTAGCACCTACGCCTTGCACTAACTTGCCGGGCTTTCGACTTTGAAGCTGGAAATTGCATCAGCCGTTACCGTACCGAACGCTGCCGCATCACCAAAGACACGAGCGGCCAGCATCGCACCGTACACCACCGAGAACAGCGACTTCGCCTCCAGAACAGCGCTGCGGTTCAGAGATATGCTGCCCTGGCTTATACCGTCTTCCAGTGTGCTGGCCAGCCATTCTTCCAAGCCACGAAAAAAGGCACGCACTTCAGCCTCAACCTCCGCGGGAAGTGTCAGTATTTCCGCGGCCAACAGCGCGCACATGCAGAGCGGCTTGTTATCCCTGATGCAGCCTTCCCAATAATTGACATAGGCTTCAAGGCGGGCCGGTGCATTAGACATCTGGCCGGACAGATGCGACAAATTTGCCATGGCACCTTCGCGATAGCGCCGCACCACATGCTCTGCCAATACCGCCTTGGTAGGAAAATGAAAATGGATCGTGGCCTTGCTGACCGCGACCGTCTCGGCAATATCGGCATAGCTGAACGCGTTATACCCACGCTCAACCATCAAGGCCTGGGCACAGTCAAGTATGCGGTCTGATGTGTCGTTCGCCATGGCCGGATTATATCAACTAGTAGATCAGATTTCAAGATGATTGTAAATGTGCCCTTAGCGCACAAGTGGAGTAGGCTACACAAAAAGCAAGCTACCACGCCGAGAATCTTCCGCGACATCAGCCCGCAAGAGCCTACCGACCGATTAACTGGCTGGCATACTCGACGGCCTTCCGCAGTTGCGCTTCACTTCGTTCGCTGTGGTCAGCTTACGGGAGGACTTCCACCTCCAAGATTGCGCCCATGCTGGGCGCACAACAAAAAGCCCGTGAAATCACGGGCTCGGGTGTGCAGTCCTACATGTCAGTGGCAACAGTTACCAAGCATCGAATCATTCCCATTCAATCGTGGCAGGCGGCTTGCCCGAAATGTCATACACCACCCGGTTGATGCCGCGCACTTCATTGATAATGCGGTTCGACACGCGCCCCAGCAATTCATGCGGCAAATGGGCCCAGTGCGCGGTCATGAAGTCCAGGGTTTGCACGGCACGCAGGGCCACGACGTAGTCGTAGGTGCGGCCGTCGCCCATCACGCCTACCGACTTCACCGGCAGGAACACGGCGAACGCCTGGCTGGTCTTGTCGTACCAGGACATGCCGGCTTCGTCCTTGGTGTTACGCAATTCTTCGATGAAGATCGCGTCGGCCTGGCGCAGCAGGTCGGCGTATTGCAGCTTGACCTCACCCAGGATGCGCACGCCCAGACCCGGGCCCGGAAATGGATGGCGGTACACCATTTCGTGCGGCAGCCCCAGTTCGACGCCGAGCTTGCGCACTTCGTCCTTGAACAGCTCGCGCAACGGTTCCAGCAGCTTCAGGTTCAAGGTATCGGGCAGGCCACCCACATTGTGATGGCTCTTGATGGTGTGGCCCTTCTTGCCCTTGCCTGCGCTTTCGATCACGTCGGGGTAGATTGTGCCTTGCGCCAGCCACTTGGCATTGACGCGTTTGCCGGCTTCAACCTGGAACACTTCAACGAATTCGCGGCCGATGATCTTGCGCTTGGCTTCCGGGTCGCTCACGCCAGCCAGGTGGCCCATGAACTGTTCGCTGGCGTCGATGTGAATCACTTTCACGCCGAGGTTCTTGGCGAACATGTCCATCACCATCTTGCCTTCGTTCAGACGCAACAGGCCATGGTCGACGAAGACGCAGGTCAACTGGTCGCCGATGGCGCGGTGGATCAGTGCCGCTGCCACGCTGCTGTCGACGCCACCGGAAAGACCGAGGATGACTTCATCCTGCCCAACCTGGGCGCGGATCGCTGCGACGGCTTCGCTGACGTAATCGCGCATGTTCCAGTCCGACTTGCAACCGCAGATGTCGTGCACGAAACGGCCGATGATGGCGGTGCCCTGCACGGTGTGCGTGACTTCGGGGTGGAATTGCACGGCGTAGAACTTGCGCTCTTCGTCGGCCATGCCGGCGATGGGGCAATTGTCGGTCGAGGCCATGAGCTTGAAGCCGGGCGGCATGTCGTTGACCTTGTCGCCATGGCTCATCCAGACCTTGAGCATGCCGTGACCTTCCGGCGTGGTGAAGTCGCTGATGCCTTCGAACAATGCCGTGTGGCCACGCGCCCGCACCTCGGCATAGCCGAATTCACGCACCTTGCCGTTTTCGACCTTGCCGCCAAGTTGCTCGGCCATGGTTTGCATGCCATAGCAGATGCCCAGGACCGGCACACCCAGTTCGAACACGGCACGCGGTGCCCGCGGCGTATCGCCTTCGGTGACCGAATTCGGGCCGCCCGACAGGATCACACCGGACGCGCCGTACTTGCGCACGAATTCGTCATCAACGTCGTAGGGATAGACTTCGGAAAATACGCCGGCATCGCGCACGCGGCGCGCGATCAACTGGGTGACTTGGGAACCGAAATCGAGGATCAGGATTTTTGCGTGCATGGTCGTGTATGAACAAAAAAAAAACGCCCTGCCGGCGGCTTGTTTGGCCGGCGGCAGGTCGGTTTTGCGTTTCTTGGTGCTCGGAACCTGTTCACGATCTTACTGCGCGACCCGGATTTGCCACCAACCAGTGCTCAAAATCCTCATGTACCTAAGTACATTCCGGTTTTTCCGCGCTGGTTGGCGACAACTGCGGGCCGCTCGCTACAGATCGTAAACAGGTTCTGGGCCGGTTGCGCCCCGGCGCGTCAATCAAACGGCGTCAATCAGCGCGGTAGTTCGGCGCTTCTTTCGTGATCTGTACGTCGTGCACGTGGGATTCGCGCATGCCGGCCGAGGTGATCTCGACGAATTCGGCTTTCTCGCGCAATTCGTCGATGGTACGGCAGCCGCAGTAACCCATCGACTGGCGCACGCCACCCACCAACTGGAACAGGATGGCCAGCACGCTACCCTTGTAGGGTACGCGGCCTTCAATGCCTTCCGGCACGAACTTGTCGGACTTGCTGGCAGCGTCCTGGAAGTAGCGGTCGGCCGAGCCGTCAGCCATGGCGCCGATACTGCCCATGCCACGATAAGACTTGTAGCTGCGGCCCTGATACAGGATGACTTCGCCCGGCGCTTCCTCCGTACCGGCGAACATGCTGCCCATCATGACCGACGAGGCACCTGCCGCGAGAGCCTTGGAAATGTCGCCCGAGAAGCGCACACCGCCGTCAGCGATACACGGCACGCCCGTGCCCTTCAAGGCTTGCGCCACATTGGCGATCGCGCTGATCTGCGGCACGCCCACACCAGCGACGATACGCGTCGTGCAGATGGAACCGGGGCCGATACCAACCTTCACTGCGTCGGCGCCGTATTCAAGCAACGCCTTGGCAGCGGCCGCGGTGGCGATGTTGCCGCCGATGACGTCAACATTGGGGAAATTCTTCTTGATCCATTTGACGCGGTCGAGTACGCCTTGCGAATGGCCGTGCGCTGTATCGACCACCAGCACGTCCACACCGGCTGCCACCAGCAATTCGACGCGTTCGTCGTTCTCGGTGCCCACACCGACTGCGGCACCAGCCAACAGCTTGCCGTGCTGGTCCTTCGATGCAGACGGATGCTCGGTCGACTTCTGGATATCCTTGACGGTGATCAGGCCACGCAGTTCAAACGCGTCATCGACCACCAACACACGCTCCAGGCGATGCTTGTTCATCAGGCGCTTCGCTTCGGCGGTATCGGCGCCCTCTTTCACGAACACCAGCTTTTCGCGCGGCGTCATCTTCAGGCGCACTTCGGCACCCAGGTCCTCTTCAAAGCGCAGGTCACGGTTGGTGATGATACCGACCACCGTCTTGCCTTCCACCACAGGAAAACCGGAAACGCCATACTGCTCGGTCAAGGCGATGACTTCACGGATCTTCATGGTCGGCGGGATCGTGATCGGGTCACGCAGGACGCCGGATTCGAAACGCTTGACCTTGGCGACTTCGCGCGCCTGGTCCTTGGCCGTCAGATTCTTGTGAATGATGCCGATGCCGCCTTCCTGTGCCATGGCAATGGCCAGGCGAGCCTCGGTCACCGTATCCATCGCAGCCGACAGCAGCGGGATATTCAATGAGATGTTGCGGGTCAGGCGGGTTTTGAGCGACGTATCTTTGGGAATAATGTCCGAATAGCCCGGGACAAGCAGCACGTCATCGAATGTGAGTGCTTTTTGGAGTAGACGCATAGCATTTCCTATAGGCGCAAAGCCGCATTATACAGAAATCTGCAGGAAACGTTGCATGCCGCAAAGGCCAGGCGGGAATGTCACACGTCAACGCCGTGGGCATCCCATCCGTTTTCCACGTTGACAGCCGGGCAAAAGCGTGGCGAAATCGTTATATTCTGCAACTCCACTCTGTAACAAAACAGGAAATCCATGATGAAACTGACAAAATTTAGGCTGGCATTGCTCGTTGCCGGATTGCTGTTCGGCTCTGCAGCCATGGCGCAAGCCAAGTACGTCTGGATTGACGCCCAGGGGGTCAAGCAATTCTCCGACACGCCGCCACCAGGCGACATTCCGGAAAAAAACATCCTGAAAACGCCGCGCCGCTCTGGTTCGGCACCTGGCACCAGTGCCGCGGCACCAGCCGCGAGCGATGCGGCTTCAGCGGATGCAGCAAAGGCGCCACCTTCATTGGCCGACAAGGAAGCGGACTACAAGAAGCGCAAGGCTGAACAAGCCGAAAAAGACAAAAAGGCGGCCGACGATGCCAAACAAAAGCAGGCCCGGGCCGACAATTGCGAACAGGCCAAACGCAACCTCGCCGCACTCAACAGCGGCGTGCGCATGTCAACAACGGACAAGGATGGCCAGCGTTCCTACCTGACCGACGATCAGCATGCCCAGGAAACCGCGCGTGCGCAGCAGGCTGTCAACGACTGCAACAGCAATTGATCACTCCGCCATCGCGCGCTTGACGGCGCGCCGGCGGCGCGATTCCATCGGGTCTGCAGTGAGGGGGCGATAGATTTCGACCCTGTCTTGCGCCCGTAAAACGGTATCAAGTGGTTTCAGCTTGCCGAACAGGCCGACCTTGCATACCGACAAGTCGATTTCAGGGTTTTCCAAGAGAATGCCACTGGCCAGGATGGCTTGATGCAATGTCGTGCCTGGCGCCACATTGAGGGCCTGCATCCATTGCCGCCCGGCCGTGGCATAGCAAACCTGTACCGCCAGATCCGCCTCAGCCATAGACCGCCTCGGCACGCTTGCAGAACGAATCGACGAAACTGTCGGCAATCATGCCGAACACCGGTCCGATCATCTGGTCGAACAGCTTGTTGGCAAACTCGTATTCCAGGTCGAACTCGATCTTGCAGGCGTCGGCGCGCAAGGAACGGAAGGTCCAACTGCCCTCAAGGTGCTTGAAAGGTCCGTCCACCAGCACCATCTGCATGGAAACCGGGCGAACGTTCTTGTTGCGCGTTGTGAATTTTTGGTTGATGCCGTGATAACGGATCGAGATGGACGCCGTCAGTGTGGGCTCGTCAGGGCGTTCGACCTGAACGTCGCCGCACCAGGGCAGGAACTGCGGATAATCCTCGACGCGCTCCACCAGGTCATACATCCGTTCTGCACTGTATCCGACCAGCACCGACTTGTGAACCGCAGCCATTGTTACCTGATTTGATAAAATACGAAGTTCGAATTTTAACCCATCCTCAGAACCGCCCAAAAGAATGACCATAGTAGACAACAAGAAAGCCTTCCACGACTACTTTGTCGAGGAGCGTTACGAGGCGGGCATGGTCCTGAACGGCTGGGAAGTGAAATCCATACGCGCAGGCCGCGCCAACCTCAAGGAAGCCTACGTCATCATCAAGAATGGCGAAATTTTCCTCTTTGGTGCCCACATCAGTGCCCTGACCAGCGCCTCGTCCCACGTGCACCCTGAAGCGCTGCGTACGCGCAAGCTGCTGCTGCATGGCGAAGAAATCAAACGCCTGATCGGCAAGGTCGAACGCGCCGGTTACACGCTGGTACCGATCAACCTGCATTACCTGCGCGGCCGCATCAAGTGCGAAATCGGCCTGGCCAAGGGCAAGAAGCAGCATGACAAGCGCGAAAGCGAAAAGCAGCGCGACTGGGAACGCGAGAAGCAATCGATCATGAAGCAAAACTACCGCTGATTGCTTCCCGTGACCACTCTCTACATCGCCAACAAGAACTACTCTTCCTGGTCGCTGCGCCCCTGGCTGTTGATGCGCGAGCTCGGCATCGCATTCGACGAAAAGCTGGTGCCGTTTTCAGAAGGCTCGAATCACGACAGCTTCAAGGCATTCGCACCGAATGCCAAGGTACCCTGCCTGCACGTTGATCAAGAAGTCGTCTGGGACTCGCTGGCCATCATCGAATACCTGGCCGAACGCCATGCAGGCGTGTGGCCGGCAGACTCCGGAGCCCGCACCTGGGCACGCTGCGCCAGCGCAGAAATGCATTCCGGGTTTTCTGCCTTGCGTAATGCCTGCAGCATGAATTGCGGCATACGCGTACAACTGCATGCGATCTCGCCTGCGCTACAAAGCGATATTGCGCGAATCGATACGTTATGGAATGAAGGCCTGGCGCGTTTCGGTGGCCCATTCCTTGCGGGGGCACAATTTGGTGCAGTCGATGCCATGTTTGCACCGATTGCCATCCGCGCACAAACGTATGGCCTGGCCTTGAGTGACAAGGCAGCGGCCTATGCCCAACGTCTGCGGGAGTTGCCGGCAATGCGGCAGTGGTATGAGGCGGCGCTAAGGGAAAGCTGGCGTGAACCGGGACATGAAGCGGAAGCAAGGGCCGCTGGCACCTGGCTGCAGGATTTACGTATCGACTGCTGAAGACAACTGCACAACAATTGCAGATCCACCAAAGAAAAATCCCCGGCATGCCGGGGATTTTTTCGCGTTACCTCAATTCAGCTAAGTACAGCTTAGATAGCTTGAATGTTCGAAGCTTGCTTGCCCTTCGGGCCAGCGGTCACTTCGAAAGAAACGCGTTGGTTTTCCTTCAGGGACTTGAAGCCCGCAGATTGGATAGCCGAGAAATGCGCGAACAGGTCTTCACCGCCTTCATCCGGAGTGATGAAGCCAAAGCCCTTAGCGTCGTTGAACCACTTTACTGTACCAGTTGCCATTACCATTTCCTATTACAGTTAAATTTGAGCTTTCGCCCGCTCCGTCGATTCAACCAAGAAAGACATGACAGCGTTGTACTGCACCGCTCGCTGGAATCTCAACGTCGGCGCATTATAACCGACAAATTCCGAAAAATAGCACCCCTCTCCCCTATGAAATTGCTTTATTTTTGCATTTTTACTACAGAATGCTCACATAGGTGTTGCGGCCTTGCGATTTTGCCTTGTAAAGCGCCTCATCGGCCCGCCTGAGCAGGGATTCCGGCTCGGCCTCCCCGTCGCGCCGAATTGCGATTCCGATACTGGTAGTTACTTTGCAAGAGCCTGAGACCACTTCGAAGTCGCGCTGCATCTCGGCCTGGATTTTCCTGGCCACGGTTTCGCTCTCGGATGCGGCATCTTTACCGGCCAACAGGATGACGAACTCATCGCCTGCCAGGCGCGCCACGCTATCGGTTTGGCGCACACTGGCCGTAAGGCGACGCGAAAATTCGCGCAACACCGCGTCACCGGTATGGTGGCCAAAATCATCGTTGATGCGCTTGAAATAATCGACGTCCAGAAACAGGACCGCCAAAGCCACACCATTGGCGTCGCAATTGGCAATCGCCCCGTTCAAATTCTCGTTGAAGGCCACGCGATTGGGCAGCCCCGTCAAAGAGTCGGTGCGCGCCATCGTACGCAGGCGGTTTTCCAATTCCTTGGCTTCGGTAATATCAAGCACCATGCTGTAAAAGCCGACCACCTTGCCATCTTGCACATCGGGAATGTATTCGATACGCCAGCAACGCTTGTGGCCGGCCCGGTCCGTGCCATCGCGTTCGAAGTTGACGCGCTCCCCACGCAGGACCGCCGCAATCTTGCTTGAAGTAAAGGTATAGTATTCGGCACCGAACACTTCGGATACGTGGCTTCCCAGCACCTGCGCACCATCGCGCTGGAACCAGTGCTCATAGTTGACGTTCGTGAAACGGTAGCGTTGCTCGCGATCCACATAGGCGATCAAGGCCGGCAAATTGTCGGCGATCGTGCGCAGCCAGCGCTCTCCTTTCAACAATTCCTGTTCCGCCTGCAAGCGTACCGTGATGTCATCCATGCTACCGACGTAGCCATGCAATTTGCCATCCATCCTGACCGGTGCAGCCTTGAGCGCACCCCACAGCACCCGCCCTTCTCCTGCCACAAACCGCAGCGTATTTTCATAAGGCAGCTCGCGTTGCATTGCGTGCTCCCACTCCCTGACCACCACGTCGCGGTCATCAGGATGGATGGCTCCCGACCACCCTGCGCGCATGATGTCTTCGCGCTCCGCATGCAACATGCGCAGGAACGTGGCATTGACATAGACGATCTTGCCTCCCGCATCGGTGCGGAACAATCCGACCGGCGAGGCATCATTGATGGCCGCCATTTCCGCCCTCTGGGCACGCAAATCCAGTTCCTGCGCGCGTCGCGCGGTAATGTCGTCCACGACGCCCAGGATATAGTCGACCTTGCCGTCCTCACCGAACATGGGTATTGACGTCGACCGCAGATAAGCCAGTGCCCCGTCGGGCCGGCGATAAGGGAATTCCGGAATGGTCACGACCTTGGGCGCAACCAGCATTTGCCGGTCCAGTGCGTTGAGCGTATCGGCCACCTTGGCCGGGAAAATTTCGCTATTGCTCTTCCCCAGCACTTCGTCGACGCCATAACCCATGATGTGTTCTGCCGTCTTGTTCCAGACCACCATCTTGTCGTAATGTTCGGCGCGAAAGCTCTTGGCGAAGATCAGCAGTGGCAGATTCTCGATCAGCGATTGCAGAAAGGCGTGGTTTTGGCGTACTTGCCGATTTTCGAGGTCTTCAGCCTTGCTTGCGCTGATGTCGCGCATTAGCAACGCCACGCCGCGTGGCATCGGCAGAAATTGGCAATGCAGCCAGGCAGGTGACGCATCATCGGGCGTCAGCGCGATCTCATCCTGCGAAGCCTTTCCGCATGCTGCGGCGGTCAGGCCGGCCCGCACAGCAGTCAACTGCAGGACTTCGCCAACCGAAAGCGGGCCGCATAGCCGGGCCGCTTTTTCGTTGGCAAATATCACATGAAAACCGCCATCCCGGCTACGCTGCACAATCGCGGCAGCATCAAGGCAATGCTCCAGCATGGCCCGCATTTGCCGGCCATCCTCGCTGCGCGACAACAGGGCAGCAGCAACAAACAGCACGCCGGCGGCCATCAGCAGGAAGGCAAAGCCCTTGCCCAGTGCCGAGGCCAGCAAGAAGCTGGCGCTTCCCGCGAAAAGAGCCACGCCAAGCATGGCAAGCAAGCCCAGCCTTGCCGGCGCAAATGCTTTGCTTTTCTCTTCGGAAGACACTGTCATGGATCTCCTGTAGGGCATCCCAGCCTGCCCTTATCCGCATCAATATGAGCAGGATACTACTTGCCTTGGCGACGTGTACGTTTGGCGTCAAACATGCGTGTGTCGGCAACCTTCAACAGCGTATCGGGGTCTTCGCCATCCTGGGGAAAAATCGCCCATCCAAGTGAAGCACCGACATCAACCTGGTCTGCGTCTTCGCCGGTCCCCAAGGCAATCGGCTGCTCAACGGCGTGGCGGATTTTTTCTTCCGTTGCCACCACGTCGCGCATCGAACTGATGTCCTTGAGCAGTACGACGAACTCGTCACCACCATAGCGCGCCACAATGTCGCTGGTACGCACCACATCGCGCAAGCGTTGCGCCACCGTCTTCAATACCAGGTCGCCGCAATTGTGCCCATGGACGTCGTTGATCGATTTGAACTTGTCAAGGTCGATGAACAGCAAGGCAAAGTGCACCTGTTCAAACGGTCGCGCCACGGCCTGGCGCAGGATGAAGCCGATTTGCGCCAGCACGAAATCGCGGTTGTAGGCTCCGGTCAGGTGGTCGATCCGCAGGTTGTGTTCCATTTCGTTGAAGGTCTGGGCCAGCAAGCCCAGCTCATCGCTGCGTTCAATGCTGAGTTTCGGCAGCGGTTCGCCATGGCCGACCTTGCGCGCAGCCACCGTCAATTGGCGGATGTCATTCAAAACGCGGTTCAAGGCAAACCAGCCTATCGCCAGGGCGATCAGGACGCAAACCAGCCCGATCGCAAAGCTATGGTAAAAACTGCGCGTGACTTCGCCCATGAAGTCATTGCGTGGCGCCACCACGATCGCAACCCAGTCGAGGCCGTGCTTGCCACCCACGCGGGTGGCCGCCATTTCCATCTTGCCGGCGGCATCCTCGAATTCCAGCGTCTGCGCCAGCAAAGCGTCACCATTGGCCTTGCGCCACGCCAGATAATGCGCATACGACGCGCCGAACAAGGGGTTACCCATGGCCTCGGGATGCAGGCGCTGCAGCTGCTTGCCCTCGATCTTGATCGGCAATTCCTCGGTCGAGGAGGCAACCAGCAAACCCTGTTCGTCGACGATGAAGGCAACACCGTTGCGGCTGACTTCCAATGTCTTGAGAAAGTCGTTCAATGCGGACAAGCGCATGTCGGTACCCAACACACCGATCATGCCGCGGTTGACGTCATATACCGACTTTGCCAGCGTGATGACCGGTATACCCGTGCTGTAGTCGTTATAGACGGACGACCATACGGGGTGTTTGGCCGCCTGCGCCAGGCGGTACCACGGTCGCTGGCGCGGGTCGAAATCGTCGCTGCGCAACAGCTTGCCACGGTTGCCCGGCGCCAATGTGACATAGGCTTCGCGCTTGGCAGTCCCGGATTCGCGCAGGAACAGCATGACGTTGTCTTTGTTTTCCCGATTGACACCGATAAAGCGCCCGTCCTCCCCACCGAAATAGACCGTGCTGTTGACCGTTCGGAACAAGCCGCTGGCATCCCAGAAGCGCTGTTCCAGGGTCTTGAAGTCGTCGGGGAATGAGGTGGGGCGAGGCAGGTCTTCAGGATCAGGCGCCACGGCTTCAAGCGCGATGACGGCGCCACCGAGAGTACGCTCTGTGGCGTCACCGATGCGTCCCGTCGTTTCCAGCAAGACCCGGTGCGTCAAATCGCTGACCGTGTTTTCCCCTGCACGGATGGATACCCAGCCTATGCATAGGGATACGCAGATCACAAGCACGACAAACGGCAATATGACTTGTTGCCGCAATGACAATGTTGACATCTCGGCTCCAGCGGGCCGGCGGCCATAGTTGGCGCGCAGCAACTAAAGTATAGCTTGAGAAATTTTTATTGCAGACCAGTGTGACAATAAATCACAAAGCCTTGCAACATCAGGCTTGCCAGCTTGCCCTACTTTGCCGCATGCGCCGCTTTGCGCTTGAGAATTTCGCCCGTCATGTCCTGAAATTGCTTGCGCACCTCATCCTGAACGATCGACGGGCCGAGGCCTGGCGGCACCCAGACGCCGGAAATCGACTCGGCATGGTAAGTGATGCGCGTGCCAGTGCCATCAGGGGTCAATGTGGTCAAGCTTTCATGTTTCTTCAAGGTACCGCTGATCAGGTGCGACTGGATCGACTCGTAAGGCTTGAGAACGAACTGTTTGGTCGATTCGAAGGAAAAGGAAAAAACCCCATGCGAGGCCTGGCCCTTTTGCTCGACCTTCCATTGGTCGCCATTCTTTTCCAACACCCTGCTGGTATTGAGATTGGGCAGGAACTGGGTCATGTGGTCAAAGTCGGTGAACACATCCCAGGCTTCCTGCGGCGTCGCCTGCACGGTCGTGCTGAGGTCGATGACGACGGTATCGCCATTTTTTTGCACGTTGACCTTGAGGTTGTCGCCTGCCGGCATATCGGCCAGGGCCGGGACCGCAAGACAGCAAAACGCCAACAAGCAGGTACGCAGGATGGTTTTTGGCATGGCGTTGTTTCCAGAGAATATCAAACCGACATCATACTAGACCAGGCGGCGAGTTGCGTGTTTACCTTGAGCCGCCAGGCTTGCCCCAGGCATTTTCAAATACCACGTCGCACAGCTTGCGCCGCGTATCCCAGCCTTCCGACAGCAGCATCGGTTCCGGGTAGAAAGTTTCAACATGGCCGACACAGAGTATGGCAATCGGCATGCTGCCGTCAGGCATGCCGCACAGCGCGCGCAGCCGGTCCGGATTGAACAGTGAAACCCAGCCCATGCCGACACCTTCGGCCCGTGCCGCCAGCCAGAAGTTCTGGATCGCGCAGGCGGCCGATGCCAAATCCATTTCAGGAATTGTGCGGCGCCCGAACACATAGTTCTCGCGCTTGTCGATCAGGCCCACCACCAGCACCTCGGCACACTGCAAGATGCCCTCGACTTTCAGGCGCATGAAGTCGTCAGACCGTTCGCCTAATGCCTCAGCCGTGCGCTGGCGCTCCTGCTCCACGTCTGCATGAATCGTTTTGCGCAAGGCCATGTCCGTGATGCGGATGAAGCGCCAGGGCTGCATGAAGCCGACGGACGGGCCCAAGTGCGCCGCTTCGATCAGACGTTGCAATACGCCGTCTGCAAGGGGTTTGTCGGTGAAGTGGCGCATGTCGCGCCGTTCGCGGATGGCCCGGTAGACGGCGTCGATCTCGCTTTGGGAATACTGGTTGGGGTTCATCTTTGTCTCAACGCGTCCAGCAAAGGTTGGCAGGTATCTGCCAGGCGTTCCAGGCTGGCTTCGCGCAAGGCGGCCTGATCCACACCCTGCGCACCATCAAGCCCGGCCCACTGCAACAAGGCGGCACAAGCCTGGGGGTGATCGAACACGCCATGCAGATAGGTGCCCAAGATTTGATTATCCGCCGAGATTGCGCCTTCAGCACGCCCTGCTATCTCAAATGCCGGATTTGCCAATGCTGCGCCGGTGGAAACGCCCATGTGAATTTCATAACCGCCGACCGCCGCATCGGCAAAACGGCAATGCCCGGTGACGTTGGCCAGGCGCTTGGCGGGAGTCAATTCGGTGTCCAGTTCCAGCAAGCCCAGGCCGGCAACAGTCCCCGGTTTGCCTTCAATCCCCAAAGAATCGGCCACCGTGCAGCCCAGCATCTGGAAGCCGCCGCATATGCCGATCACACGCCCGCCATAGCGCAAATGCCGCAGCAAAGCCTGCTCCCAACCCTGCTCGCGCAACCAGGCCAGGTCGGCGCAGGTATTCTTGCTGCCCGGCAGCACGATCAGGTCTGCCGGTGGAATCGTTGCGCCTGGTCCGACGAAATGCAGACCGACTTGCGGATGCGCACGCAAGACATCGAAGTCTGTATGGTTGCTGATGCGCGGCAAGGCCGGCACCACCACACGGAAACCACCGCGCCCTTGCTGCTGGACTTGCACCGCATCTTCCGCATCGAGATGCAAGCCGTGTAAGTAAGGCAATACAGCCAGCACCGGCTTGCCGGTTTTGCTCTCAAGCCAGTCCAGCCCCGGCTCAAGCAAACCGATGTCGCCACGGAAGCGGTTGATGACGAAGCCGATCACGCGCGCACGTTCCGATTCGGACAGGCAATCCAGTGTGCCGACGATATGCGCAAACACCCCGCCACGGTCGATGTCGGCCACCAGAATCACGGGGCAATCGACCGCCTCGGCGAATCCCATGTTGGCAATATCGCGTTCACGCAGATTGATTTCCGCCGGACTGCCGGCGCCTTCAACGACGATGCAATCGTATTGGCCCCGAAGCCGGCCGAACGATTCCAGCACCGCCTGCATGGCCGTGGTCTTGTAGGCATGATAATCGCGCGCGCTCATGTCGGCCCGCACCTTGCCGTGGATGATGACCTGGGCCCCGGTATCCGATGAGGGCTTGAGCAGCACGGGATTCATGTCCGTGTGCGGCAGAATGCCGGCGGCCATCGCCTGCAGGGCCTGTGCCCGGCCGATCTCACCACCATCGACCGTGACGGCGCTATTCAAGGCCATATTCTGTGGCTTGAACGGCGCCACCCGTACGCCTTCGCGCCTGAGCAGGCGGCACAGTGCGGCAACGATGGTGCTCTTGCCGGCATCGGAAGTCGTGCCCTGCACCATCAATACAGGAAACGGGAAAGCGCTCATTGCCGGCGCGCCCGGGCTGTTTCCAGTTCTTCGCATACCGCAGTCGCTCCGGCCACGATACGCGGGCCCGGGCGCACCAGCAGGTCTGGGTCGAGCGCGAACAGGTTATCGTGGCGCGTTGCCAGCAAGGTGGGGTATTGATGCCACAGGTTCAAGCCGCTTTCCTCCTGCTTGCGCATGTCGCCGCTGATCACGGCTTCGGGGTTTTCCTGCAACACCGCTTCCACATTGACCACAGGCGCCGTCGCGCTCAGGCCGGCAAAAATGTTTTCTCCGCCGCACAGGCGCAGCACGTCGCTGACGAAATGACGGCCGTTCAAGGTGTAAAGCGGCTTGTCCCAGACCTGGTAAAACACCCGCACGGTGGGCCGGCCGGCGTAGCGGGCGGAGAGTTTCTTCAAATCTTCACGCATGCCGTCGGCCACCTGTTTTGCCTTGGGCTCGGTCCCGGCCAGTTTGCCCAGGCGCAGGAGTGTGTCCTCGATCTGGTCCAGCGTGTGCGGTTCGCTGTAGAACAAGGGAATGCCCAGCTTGCGCAAGGATTCGAGCTGCGGTCCGGCGCTGCCATGCAGCCAGACCACAAGCAGGTCGGGCTTCAACGCAATCAGCCGCTCCATATCCACGTGCAGGTTGTCACCGACCAGGGGAATGGCCTGTGCCTCGGCCGGATAGTCGCTGTGGCTCACACGTCCCACCAGATGGTCTCCCGCACCGACGGCAAACAGCATTTCGGTCAGATGCGGCGCCAGCGCCACAATGCGTTGTGCGGGTTTGGCCAGCACCACCTTGTTGCCCGCGTCGTCAACCACGCTGATATCAGCGCGCGCAGCAAGCGACATGAGGCAGAAAAAACCGAAAACAACCTGCTTGATCATCTTGATATCCATTCACTAAGAGCCATCGCCAACCTTTGCCAGTCATGTTCCTGATGCGGTAAACCGAGCCTGATGCCGCCGTGGTCGAACTTGCGCACCCAGATCGCACGCAGCGCCATGTGGCGGGCGAATTCTTCGGCCCGTGGTTCGCGCCACCACTGGAACATTGCACAACCCTGCGAGGCAATATCGCAGCTGGCCAGCAACGCCTCCAGACGTGCGCCATCATGCTGCAGCCGGGCCCGCATGCTGTTTTGCCAAGTCTCGTCACGCAAGGCCGCCGTGCCGATAAGCTGTGCTGCCTCGCTGACGCCCCAGGGGCCGATTTCCTCGGCCAGCGCATTCAACAATGCCTGCTGCGCACTCACAAAACCCAGGCGCAAACCGGCCAGGCCAAAGAACTTGCCGATCGAGCGCAATACGATCAGGCCTGGCATGTCGGACACGGCACTCTGTCGCGGTTCAACATCGGCAAACGCTTCATCGACCACCAGCCAGCCACCACGCGCAGCTAACCGTCCTGCCCATGCCTGCAGCACCGCCGGCTCCACAGTGGCACCAGTCGGGTTATTCGGATTGCACACGACCATCACGTCGCACGAATCAACCATGCCCCCCAGCTCACCATAGGGAACCTCAATGACTTCATGGCCCGCACGGCGCCAGCGATAGGCGTGTTCGGCATAAGCCGGTGCGGCAAGGACCACTCGCGAAGCCGGGCGCAAGCGTGGCAGGGACTGGATTGCAGCCTGGCTGCCGGCCACTGGCAACAGACGCAGCGCGCCATAGTAATGGCATGCCGCATCGATCAGTGCCTGGCTTGCCTCAGGCAGGCGATGCCAGGCGTGCTCCGGCAAAGGCGGCACAGGATAGGATTGCGGATTGAGCCCGGTCGAAAGATCCAGCCAGTCTTCGCGCGCCTGGCCATAAAGCGCAACGGCTTCTGCCAATTTGCCGCCATGTTCAAGCATCATCGGGCCACCCAGGCCAGGGCGGCGGCCAACATGCACCACAGCAGCGCCGTGCGAGAAACCAGTTTCCAGGCGCGGTCGATGTCGCCTGCCTGCGCCGGCCTGCCCTCACCAAGCGGCGGCCGCATCTCGGGCACATTGCCGTAGCTGGCCATGCCACCCAGCGCCAGGCACAAGGCGCCCGCACCGGTTGCCATCACCGGCCCGGCATTCGGGCTGGGCCACGCCGCGGCCTGCGTGCGCCAGCAGCGCCAGGCGCAGCGCGCATTGCCCAATGCCAGATAAGACAAGGCCGTGAGCCGCGCCGGAATCCAGTTCAGCACATCGTCGCAACGGGCAGCAAAACGGCCGAAACGCAAATAGCGTGGCGTACGGTAGCCCCACATCGCATCAAGGGTATTCGCCAGGCGAAACAGCAAGGCCCCGGGCCCACCAGCCAGCAGGAACCAGAACAGGGTGCCGAATACGGCGTCATTGCCGTTTTCCAGCAGGGACTCCACCGTGGCTTTGGAGAGATCGGCCTCGCTCGCCTGTTCCGTGTCGCGGCTGACGATACGTGCCGTCAGGCGCCGGGCATTGGGCAAGTCGCCTTCACGCAGGGCCAGCGCGATCGGCAGGCAATGTTCATGCAGGCTGCGCAACCCAAGGCAGAAATACAGCAGCAATGCATGCACGACGAAGATCCAGAATTGCGGCAAATGGTTCACTGCGTAGAGACTCAGTCCAACAAACGGCAAGACCGCGCATGCCCAGGCCAGGAAGCCGAGCGCGATGCTGTCACGATTCAAGCGTTTCTCCAGCCAGGAGGCATAACGTCCGAATCCAACCAGCGGATGGGCAACGGGCAATTCTCCAAGCAGGGCATCAAGCACCAAGCCTGCCACCATCAAACAAACCCCTATTGAAAAAGGCAAGCCCGGCAGCACGCTCAAGCTTTCAAGGTCAGCGGCAAACCTGCAACCACGAGGGTCACAGCATCGCAGATTGCAGCCAATTCCTGGTTCAGGCGGCCCGCTTCATCGGCAAACCAGCGCGAGACGGCGCCGCCGGGCACGATGCCCGAGCCGACTTCATTCGACACCAGGATCAGATCACCCTTGGCTTGCCGCACGGCCTCGAGCAAGGCGGCGCGCTCGACAGCAAACGAGGCTGGCGGATCGATATGCCCCACCTCCGGGTAAATACGTCCATCGGCAAAAAGCAGGTTGGACAGCCAGAGCGTAATGCAATCAACCAACACCACACGCCCCGGCGCGCACCATTGCACCAGCGTGGCGCCCAGGGCACGCGTTTCTTCCACGGTGACCCAGCCGGCATCGCGCTCTTGCCGGTGGCGGGCGATGCGCGCGATCATTTCCACGTCGCCTGCTTCCGCCGTCGCAACATAAGCCACATCCTTGCCGCTGGCCGCCGCAAGCGCTTCCGCATGCCGGCTCTTGCCCGAGCGTGCCCCGCCGAGAATCAAACTTGCCGTCATGATGCAATCCCCTTTCGTCTTTGCTGCCAATTTGCGACGATAGCGCTGATCTGCTGCAGACCTTCGGTGACCGCCGATGGGCCGGGCGACAGAATGTCGGGCGACTTGATCTCGAACAGCATGTCATGCTGCAGCGCCGGGACCACATCCCAGCCGGGCCGCTTGCGCATGGTATCGGGTTGGAATTTCTTGCCGCACCACGACGCCAGAACAATATCGGGCGCGCGCCGTATCACCTCGTCCGGTTCGGCTATGATGCGCCGCCCGGCATCGTGATGGCAAGCCAGATCCGCAAATACGTCGATACCACCGGCCAGTGCTATCGCTTCCGACACCCATCCTATGCCACACATCAGCGGTTCATTCCATTCCTCGAAATAGACGCGCGGACGCGACTCGAAGCCGGCGGCACGTTCCCGCACCGCATCGATCTGTTGCTGCAATTGCAGAACCAGTGTTTCACCGGCCTCATGCCGCCCAACCAGGGCCGCCATGACACGCACCATTTGCAGGATGCCAGCCATGCTGCGCTGATTGAACAGATGCACCTCGACACCGGCTTTGGCCAGATCGCGGCAGATGTCGGCCTGCAGGTTGGAAAATCCAATCACCAGATCGGGCTGGACCGCCAGGATGCGTTCGATCCTGGACGAGGAGAAACCGCTGATCTTGGGTTTTTCTGCTCGGGCGCGCGCCGGCTTGACGGTAAAACCCGAAATGCCGGCGATGCAATCCTCGGCACCCAACGCGTATAGCGTTTCGACCGCTTCGGTGGAGAGGCAGGCAATGCGCCTGTAAAAACTCATCTCCCCTCCCCCAGCAAGGCACGCCCGGAAAAAATCGCTGCCGTGGCCTCGATACAGGATGGGAAATAGGCGTGGAAGTAGGACGCCGTGAGCGAACCAAGCGCATGGAATGCCTCGCCTTGTGCGCCCGACGGGTGCTTGCGCGCATGCGTGCACGCTGCATGGGCGCTATCAAGGGAGGAATAATGGAAAGTATGCCCGCGCCAGGTGCCAACGGCAGTTTCCACACCCTGCGAACCTAATCCTGCCAGACGTTTTTGCATGCTGACCGTGCCGGGCAACAGCCCGGCCATCTCCCAAGATTCTCCGGCAAGGTCGATCAGGTTGTCGCACACCGCCATCATGCCGCCACATTCAGCCCAGATCGGCACGCCGTCAGCATAGGCCTGATGCATCGATTGTTTCCAGCGCCTGGCATTTGCCAAGGCCGCAGCATGCAGTTCCGGATAGCCGCCCGGCAAATAGATGGCATCTGCGCCGGCTGGAACGAGCTCATCGGCCACGGGCGTGAAGAACAGCAACTCTGCGCCAAGTGCCCGCAGGCACGCCAGATTGGCCGGGTACAGGAAAGCGAAAGCCGCATCGCGCGCGACGGCGATGGTCCGGCCTTGCAGCAGCGGCAGCACTTCAGCCTGCGCAACTGCTGAAAACGACACGGAAGGCAAGCTTTCCCAGGCCGCATCGTCGAGCGTCAACTGGTCCGCCAGGGTATCGATCAAGGCGTCGATATCGGCGACTTCTGCCGCCGGCAGCAAACCCAGATGCCGCTCCGGCATGGAGCGCTCCTGTTTCGGCAAACGCGCCAACAGTGGAATACCGCGCAAGGAAGTCTCGATCATGTCGGCATGCCCTGCACTACCCACGCGATTGGCAATGACGCCGGCAACCGGCACCGGCCCGTAGTCGCGCAAACCCATGACGATGGCGCCGGCCGTTTGCGCCATCGCTCCTGCATCGAGCACAATCGCAACCGGTACGCCAAACGTGCGCGCCAGATCGGCCGCCGACGGATTGCCGTCGTAAAGCCCCATGACGCCTTCGATCAGGATCAGATCGGCATCCCGTGCCGCCTCGGCCAATAGGCGCCGGCAAGCGTCCACGCCCACGATCCACAAATCAAGCGTTTCCACGGGCGTCCCGCAAGCGCGCTCTAGCAGCATGGGGTCAAGAAAATCAGGCCCGGTCTTGAACACCCTGACCTTTTTTCCTTGCCGCATGAATTTGCGCGCCAATGCCGCCGTCACGGTGGTCTTGCCCTGCCCCGAGGCAGTTGCCGCCAGCAGCAAGGCGCGGCAACTCACCATTCCACCCCGGCCTGCGCGGCAATGCCGTTCTTGAAGGCATGCTTGATTTCCTGCATCTCCGATACCGTATCGGCCGCATCGATCAATGCCTGCGGCGCAGCACGGCCGGTTACCACGACGTGCTGCATGGCCGGACGGGCCTTCAGGTCGGCGACAACGCGCTCGACATCGAGGTAACGGTACTTGAGCGCAATGTTGAGCTCGTCGAGCAAGACCAGGCCGATTTCCGGGTCGTTCAGGAAGCGCAGCGCCTGCTGCCAGGCGACCTCGGCCTTTTCCATGTCGCGCTCACGGTTTTGCGTTTCCCAGGTGTAGCCTTCGCCCATGGCGTGGAACTGCACTTCATCGGGAAAGCGGCGGAGAAATTTCTCTTCGCCGGTCGACATCGCTCCCTTGATGAATTGCACGACCCCAACCTTCATGCCATGGCCCAGCGCACGCGTGACCATGCCGAATCCGCTCGAACTCTTGCCCTTGCCATTGCCCGTCGTGACCACGATCACGCCAGCCTGGCGTTGTGCCTGGCTGATTTTTTCATCGACCACCGCCTTCTTGCGCTCCATCCGCTCGCGGTGGCGGTCGTTGATGTCTTGTTGTTCGCTCATGCAACCTCGCTGGTAATCGGTAAGAAAATCGTGCGCGTGCCATGGCGGATGGCTTCCACGGCATGGCCCAGGCAACGGCTCAAGAGCGGCGCCTGCATCACGTCAGCGACCGGGCCTGCCTGCCATTGCCCGTCGTCAAGAAGCAACAAGGCATGGCTCGCCACATCGTGCGCCAGATTCAAGTCATGGCTCACCAGCACCACGGTCTTGCCCATGCCGCAAAGTCGCCGCATCAAGGTGCCGATTGCAACCTGGTGCGCCAGGTCGAGCGCATTGGCCGGCTCATCGAGCAGCAGCAAGCGCGTATCTTGCGCCAGCACGGCAGCAATCGCCACGCGTTGGCGCTCGCCGCCGGAAAGCGAGCGCAGGTCGCGTTCGGCCAGGTGTGCCACATCCAGCCTGTCCATGGCGTCCTGCGCCGCGGCCTGGTCGGCGTCGGACTCCCAATAGCTGCTTTCGTGGTAAGGGTGGCGAGCCGTCAATACGGCCTCGCGTACGGTATAGGAAAACGCATCGCTCCTGCCCTGCGGCAGGTAGGCCCGCGCCCGGGCCAGCTCGGCCAGGGGCCAGTCGCCAACGGCCCGTCCGTCGATGGCAACACTGCCGCCATCGGGCCTGCGCAAGCCGGCCATGGCCCGCAACAAGGTACTCTTGCCCGCACCGTTGCGGCCGACCACCAGCCAGCACTGCCCCGGCTCCAGCGCAAGGTTCAAGCCGTCCAGCAGCTTGCGCCGGCCGATTTGCAAATCGAGCTTGTCTATCTTCATCATCGGCGGTGGATATGATGCAGTTGAAGAAGGAAAATGGGCACGCCGATCAAGGCCGTGATCACGCCCACCGGCAATTGCTGCGGCGCCAGCACGCAGCGGGCCAGCGTGTCGGCCAGCACCAGAAAACTGCCGCCAGCCAGTGCCGACGACGGAAACAGCAGCCTGTGGTCAGGCCCGAACGCAAAACGGCAGGCATGCGGCACGATCAGGCCGACAAAGCCGATGCTGCCGGCCGTGCTGACGGCGCTGGCCGTCAATAGCGCGGCACAAAAAAACAGGGCCTGGCGCAAACGTGCCACCGGCACGCCCAGCGCACCAGCATGGTCGCCATGCAAAGCCAGCACGTTCACCGCGCGCGCCGCGCGCCAGGCAAACGCCAATGCCAGCGCCAGGATCACAAACGGCAAGGCACGCCATTGTGCGGTCGACAGGTCACCGATCAGCCAGAACACCATGCCACGCAGCCGCCCTTCCGGTGCGACCGACAACATGAGCGTGATCAAGGCGCCGCAACCGGCGGCCACGATCACGCCGGTCAAGAGCAACAGCGAGGTATTGCCTTCCACCATGCCACCGCGCAAATCGCGATAAGCCAGCACAAACAACAGCAGTGCCACGGCCAGAGCCCCGGCAAAAGCTGCCGCATCGACCATCCACGCCGCAGAAACCAGCAGGATGGCGAGCAAGGCCCCCACCGAGGCACCACCCGAAATACCCAACACATAGGGCTCGGCCAGGGGGTTGCGCAACAATGCCTGCATCATCGCCCCCGCCAACGACAGGGTTGCGCCAACAGCAAAGGCCGTGGCAGCACGCACCAGGCGCAGTTGCAGCAGTGTGGCAGCCAGGCTGCCGCTGTCGCCATGCAGCAAGGCGCGCAAACCGCCGAACAGCTCAGCCGGTGCCAGGGCAACCGAGCCCACCGCGCCCGACAGCAGCACGGCAGTCAGCGCCAGTGCCAGCAGCAAAGGCAGGGTCAAGCCCGCCTTTTGCCTGACACCTGGGCGGCTGCCCGTAGCAATGCCAAGTTCAGGCATGGATGGCTCTCCAGTTGGATTATTTGAAGCCGTAGCGCAGTCCGAGATAGCCGCTGGACCCCGGCGTATTGTAACCATACGCCAGTTCATAGTCCTTGTTGAGAACGTTGTTCCAGCGTGCCACCATGCTCCAGTCCGGTGTGAGATCGACACTGGCATGCAGGTTCCACACGGCATAGCCGCCCAGGACTGTGGTATTGGCGGCATCGTCATAGCGCTTGCCGGAAATTTCGCTATCGATACCGACCACGTATTTGCCGTCCCGGTAGTCCAGGCCGAGGCTGCCATGCTGCTTGGCGCGGCGAGCCAGCAAGGTGTGCGTAGTCTGGTCATGCGGGTCCTGGAAGTCGACCGAGGCGCGGGCGGTGAAATTGCCGAACTTGGTCGAGCCGCCCAGGGTCAAGCCTTCCAGCAGGGCATCGTCGACGTTCTTGGCGCAGAAGCAGGTCGAATCGTAGACGATCAGGTCGGTCACGTGATTGTGATACAGCGAGGCATTGAAGTGCGACGTGCCGTCATCGTAGACCGTGCCGATTTCCGCATTGCGCCCATGCTCCGGCTTGACGTCGAGGCTGCCATAGTACGGGTAATAGAGCTCATTGAAGGTCGGCGCACGGAAGCTCGTGCCATAGCTGGCATTGATGCGCCAGGTCGGTGCCAGGCGGTAGCCGTAGGCAAAGCTGCCCGTCGTTTGCGAACCGTATTGGTTGCTGTTGTCGTCGCGCAGGCTCAGGACGGCGAGCTGGTTATCGGACTTCCATTGATAAGCTGCGGCAAACGAATTGGTGTCACGCTCACCCTGCAAGCCCGCGGTATCGGTATCGACCTTCTCTTCACGCCGTTCGCCCAGCAACTGCAGCACGTTGCCTGCAAGCTGGATATCATTTTGCCAGCTCAAGTTGGTTTGCGTGGTCTGGAAGCGGTTGCTCTGGGTTTCGCCATAAGCTTCCCAGTTCGGGCCATTGGTCGACAGCGCAAAGTCCATTGATTGCGACAATTGCAGCCGGCTGTTCCAGTTTGGCGTAAATTGGTCATTCGCAAAAACACGTATCGTGTTCATGCGCTCGAGCATGTGGTCGTTGTAGTCCGGACCGTCGTCGAACTGGGCCTTGTTTTCACTCTGGACGAAGGAGACGCCGATTTCATGCCCCTTGGCCAGGTCGAAACTGAACTGGCCGCTGGCGCTTTCCTTGTTGAAGCCATCCCGGTCCGGGTCATACAGGCCGAATGGTGCGGTGGGCTTGGTGGCGGAAAAGCCCTTGGATTCGTCACGTCCGACGCTCAGGGAATAATGAAAGCCGCCGCCCGAGCCGGAGATGGCGGCATCCAGGGTACGCGTGTCATAGGTGCCGAAGCCGACGCCGACATAGGGGTTGAAGCCGCCGTCACCCTTCTTGGTGAAAATCTGCACTACGCCACCCACCGCATCGGCGCCATACATCGACGACAGCGGGCCATACACGATTTCAATATGGTCAATCTGCGACAAGGGAATGTTTTCCCAGGTGGCGCCACCCAGCGTGGATGAACTGACGCGCACGCCGTCAACCAGCACCACCGTCTGTTCGCTGCTGGCGCCGCGCAGGAACACCGACGCTGTCGTGCCGGGGCCACCCGTGGTGGCAATTTCCAGGCCGCGCTTTTGCCGCAGCAGGTCGAGCAGGTCGGTAGCGCCGGACTGGCGGATATCTTCAGAAGTCACCACGCTGTTGTCGGCCAGCACGTCGGCCGGCGCCTGGGCAAAGCGCGAAGCGGTAACCAGCACCGGCTGGCCGGAACCGGTGGTTTGCTGGGCGAAGCCGGCAGTAGAAGCAAAAACGAGGCAGAGCGCCAGCGGGCGCAAGGCCGGGCGCAGATTCAAGGCGTGAAATGTCATATTTTTTCGAAACGGAAAACGCATCCGGCCGACTTCCCCGTGGGCCGGAATGAACAGATATGCGCGCGCGAAAAAATGCGAAGGACGTACCGGCACACCGATACAGTCGCATCGCGAAGATCCCCGTTCGCAGCAAATCCACCTGTCCTGGCCGGTATCCGGGCTGACAATTCGGCCTGTCGTCAAGACAGGTTGATGTCCTACCTTCCCATGCCTGAAGCACAGTGGTTCGAAAGAGGACGCGCCGCAGAAAGATCCAAATCAGCAGCGCTTGTTCACCGTTGCGGGGGCAGCACACGTCAGCCAAAGCCGGCTTCGTGTTTCCCGTTTAACCGCCGGCACGAACGGCCGGCGAGCACCAAAACCCCGGCATTATAAACTGTTTCAGTTACAGGTCGAGCAATACCACCTCGCCGTAGCCGATCTTGTGCCTGGCCTGGGCCGCATAGCGCGCCATTTCGACCAGGGGCAAGCCGCGCTGGCAAGCCAGCAGCATGCGGATGGTACCGGCGTGGCAAATGATGGCAGCACTCTGGTGCGATTGCTTCAGCAACTCGTCATGGAAGGTTTTCACGCGTTCGGCGATTTGCAACACACTCTCGCCGCCACCGGGGTGGTACCCGACAGTGTCCTTGACCCAGGCTTCGACTTCGGGCCGCGGGATGTCGGTCCATGGCCGCAACTCCCAGTCGCCGAAATGCATTTCCGCCAGGCGCGGATCGAAGACCACGTCCTGGCAGGTGAATTCGGATGCCAGTGTGCGCGCCAGGTCGGCGCAGCGTCTCAAGGGACTGGAATACAGTACCGCATCCCTGGGCAGCATGGCCAGCAAGGCAAGGCGCACGCGCTCCTGCTGGGCAGGCACGACGTCGACGTCGCTGCTGCCATAGCAGGTACCGGATTGAACGACAGGTTCAGGATGGCGAACCAGATAGAGGCGCATGCGTTTTGATCCGATTCAAATTGATTTTGGGTTCAAAGGCCATGCGAAAAATACCACGAAGTGACGCCAAGATAAAACACTGTTTCAGATAATTGCTGCACGGCGCCCAGGCAATCGCCCGTATAACCGCCGATGCAGTGCACAAAAATGCGGGCGAGATACAGCGCGGCAATCAAGGCCAGCGCCGCGCCGATCAAGGCGCCCTGCCAGGCCAGACAAACGAACACCGCCATCGGCAACACTCCGCATACCAAGGCGAACAGGAATTCGCCGTGCGACATGCGCCGCGCCAGCGGTGCCGCCTTGCCTTCGCTGCGCGCGTAATCCAGGCGCCACATCAAGGCTGCGGCCACGGCGCGCGAGAAAGGATGGGCGGCCAACAAGGCTGCCACGGCAACGGCAGACGGCAAAGCTGCCAGGCAGAACAGCTTCAGCGCCATCAGCAGGCCTATCCCGATCACGCCATATACCCCGATACGGGAATCGCGCATGATTTCAAGGACCCGCTCGCGCGACGTGCCGCCGCCGAAACCGTCGCAGGTGTCGGCAAAACCGTCTTCATGCAAGGCGCCGGTGAGCAGCACGCCGGCAACCAACGCAAGCAACAAGGCCGGAACCGGGGGCAATACTTGCATCGCCGCCCAGGCAACGAACGCCGACGCAACACCGACGACCCAGCCAACAAGTGGGAAAAACCGGGCGGTCTGCCCCATCCATTCCTCGCGAAAGCCGACCCAGGCCGGGATCGGCAGGCGCGTGAAGAATTGCAGCGCCAGGAAAAAGAGCCGCAATTGCTGCAAGGGCCAGGGCGCCCGGCTTACGCCCTCATCATGCATTGGTCTTGTCGCTCACCTGCGCCGATTCAAAGGTCGCCATCTCGTTCAGGAAGGCCAGGGACGAGCGCAGCAGCGGCAAGGCCAGCGCACAGCCTGTGCCCTCGCCCAGGCGCAAGTCCAATTGCAACAGCGGCTTGGCGTCGAGATGGCGCAGCATTGCCTTGTGGCCGTTTTCATTCGAGCAATGCGAAAACACGCAATAGTCGCGCAATGCCGGTTGCAGACGCAATGCCACCATCAAGGCGCTGGTGACAATGAAGCCGTCAATCAGCAACACCTTGCGCAAGGCCCCGGCGCGCAGCATGGCACCGGCCATCATGGCGATTTCGAATCCGCCAAAGGTGGCCAGCACGTCGAGTGGATCGGACACCCCATGGCGCGCCACGGCAGCAGCAATGACGTCGCGCTTGTGCAGCACGCCGGCAGCATCGAGCCCGGTTCCTGCGCCCACGCAATCGCCCGGCGCGATGCCGCTCAAGGCGTGCATGATGGCCGCTGCCGACGTGGTATTGCCGATACCCATCTCACCGAAGCCGACGACATTGCCTTCAAGTGCATCGACAAGTTCCATGCCGTGTTGCAGAGCCGTCTTGCATTGTTCCCGGCTCATTGCCGGTTCGGCGGCAAAGTTGCGCGTACCCGGTGCAACTTTACGGTCGGTCAGGTTCTCGCGTTTTCCAAAATCGTGTTTGACACCGGCATCGACCACTTCAATGTCACAGCCGTTGGCCCGGGCAAACACATTGATTGCCGCGCCGCCCGCCAGGAAATTCTCGACCATTTGCCAAGTCACGTCTTGCGGATAAGGTGAAATGTTTTCCGCCACCACGCCGTGGTCGCCGGCGAATACCAGGATTGCAGGCCGATGCACAGCAGGCTTGACCGTGCGTTGAATCAGGCCGACCTGTTTTGCCAATGCCTCAAGCATGCCCAGGCTACCCGGCGGCTTGGTCTTGTTGGTGATGGCGTGGTCCAGCGTTGCCGCAAGCGCGGCCTCTTGAATGGATTCGATCTGGGGGATGGTCATGGGAAAGTGGCTGAAAAGTTGGCCGGGGATCACGCCGGCCAACCCGGCACTCATTCCCCGACTGCAGTGTTCGCTATTTTACTGACAGTTGCGAAATGCAGGCCGACAAATTGGCCGATTTCGTTCAGGCTGTACAAGTGCTGCAGGTGCGCCAGGCGAATGGCATCGTTGCGCTGCGCCTTGTCCTTGGCCTTGGCGAACAGTTGGGCAAGGGACGGCCGCTTGCTGCGCCGCTCACGCAATTGATGCTCGCGTATCCGGCTGGCATCACCCAAGAGCGGCGCCATGGCGGCAACGAATGCATCACTGCCCAGCAGGATCTGCTTGCGCAGGTGTTCCCATGGGCTGGCGCCACCTACACCTGTCTTCACGAATTCCTGGTAATGGCGCTCGGCCGTCTTCTTTTGCCGGGAGAACCGGCGCAAGACCCAGTCGGTATCAAGAAATTCCGGCGCGTCGGCCAGGCCGGCCGTGGCGCGATAGCTGCTCCAGGGATACTTCTCGGGCGAGCGCACGGTGCGGGTGCGCACGGGGTTCAAAACCACATAACGGCACATCTCGAGCAGGAAAGTGTCGCGGTCCACCAGGATGGCCTTGAAGCGCCCCTGCATCACCGGGCCATCCAGGCTGTGGCGCAGATTGAAATGCTGGGTATAGATACCGTTCAACTGGCGCATGCCGATGGAAAGCTTGCCTTCCAGGGTCTCGATCACCAGGTGGTAATGATTGTCCATCAGGCAGTAGGCATGCACCAGCCAACGGAAGCGTTTTGCCACGCGCGCCAGCGTAGCGAGGAAAAATTCCCGATCTTCGCTATCGGCGAAAATGGCTTGCTGCTCGTTGCCGCGCGACGTGACGTGGTAGATCGCGCCCGGGAATTCAAGACGTTGCGGTCGAGCCATAAAGTTTTCCCCCGTTCCTGCCTACTTCAATTGTTGCCTTGTGCAATGGAGACCCGCGAAACCCGGCCCCATGAAAGCTCAAGACGCATCGCCATGATGACTATAACTGATGATGGTGCTCACTTCCATGCTGCGCGACTTGACTGCAGAACGCCAGCTGGCGTAAAGAATCAGCAAGGCAATCGCGCCTGCGCCCAAGCCAAGCGGGCTCAGCCCATTATGCGACAGCAGGCAGCTCGACACCACCAGAGCAAAGGCAATGCCATAGGCAAAACCGACTCGGCGGCGCAACACCACGATCGTGCGGCTGCAAGTAAGCCAGGCAGAAGCCGGAAGTATCGCCAGGGCGAGCTGCCAGGCAAACATGCCGATCAATCCAACCATTTCATTCCTCGATTACGCTTGAACCTCCCGCCATGCTTGGAATGGACCGTTAATGCACGCGACAGAGGTTGACGTTTTTCATTATAGGCAGGCTCACGGGAATTCCCATGTCCGGCCTTTCGTTATGATTATTGCGCCCAACAAACCAAATCCAATCGAATTTACCGGATTTAACTTAACGCAATAAAATACACGCTAAGTTTATGTTCGGCAACAAGTTTTCGGTAGGAAAGCCATCAAATTACCGATTCAATATTGGGTGGGGTGCGGTTTATAATCGCATCGCCTCTTCATCAGATCCAAGACCATGAAACTGACACCATCCCAACACCAGCGCGGCAGCGCCGCCACCTTGCTGCTGGGCTTCATCATGATGTGTGCCGGCGGCTATCTGCTGCTCGAATCGATTGTCGTCAGCCAGAGCTATTTCCTCGGCGTCGGCCTCTACCACGTCGGCGGCATGCCCGTCACGGGTGGCATGATCCTCGTGCCGCTGATTTTCGGCATTGGCATGATCTTTTACCGCTCGTCGAACCTGATAGGCTGGGCCCTGGCCATCGGCTCGCTCTCCGCCATGATCCTGGGCGTGATCGTCAATACCCATTTCGCCCTGCGCCAGATGTCGCTGTTCGAACTGATCGGCATCTTCGTGCTGTGCGTGGGTGGCCTGGGCTTGTTCCTGCGGGCGCTGTCAGATGGCCGCAGCTCCGGCCGGGCGTCCGTTGGTTCTTGACTATCCGGCTGATGTAGTCGATTTGATAAGCCGTAGATATCGATTTGATGCGGCGTTTTGACATTATTGACACATAGAGCGTAAGCGTCCAGCCGCCCCACCTAGCAATATCGCTCCCCAAGATGCAAAATCGCGCGCTTTCAATCAGAGCGAGAACATCCGATGGCATCCGATCCAAAGAAGCTGGCGTACTGGAGCGAGCACTACCGTAGCAGGCGAGCCAGCGGGCAGAGCCAGCGCAACTACTTCGCCCAGGCTGGGCTGTCGTACTCCAGCTTCGATCATTGGCGTAGGCGCGGCCGCGACGTTGCCAGTGAGGCTGTCTCGAGCGCCAGCCCGCGGACGGCACAGCGCAAGCTTACGCTGGTGCCGGCAAACGTAGCCACAACGGCCGATTCCAGCAGCATTGAATTGACAAGCCCCGGTGGCTGGCGCATCACCCTGCCGGCCACATTGGGGAAGGACATCATCGCGCAACTGCTGTCACAATTGCCGTGAACCATCCGCTGTCGTCCACGCACGTCTTTCTTGCGGTAGAGCCGGTCGACATCCGCAAAGGCGCCGAACACACCACGGAGATTCTGCGCCGGATTGGTGAGCTGTATGCCATCGAAGCGCAAATCCGTGGAAAGCCACCAGATGAACGCCAGCGTGCCAGGCAATTGCTGGCCCGGCCGCTTCTTGACGAACTGAGCGATTGGTTGCGCAAGCGGCTGCTGACACTATCGCCCCAGTCCGAGACCACCAAGGCGATCAACCACATGATGAATCAGTGGCAGGCTTTGACCTACTACTGCGACAACGGTGTGACGGAGATTGACAATAACATCGCCGAGAACCAGTTGCGCGGGTACTGCCTGGGCCGGAAGAATTTCCTGTTCCTGGGCGCGGATAGCGGCGGTGAGCGCGCCGCCGCCATGTACAGCCTGATCGGCACGGCAAGGATGAATGGCATCGACCCGGAAGCCTACTTGCACTATGTGTTCACGCATATCGCAGACTATCCGGTCAATCGAGTTGCTGAACTTCTGCCTTGGAGTGTCATCGACAAAATGACTGGCCCGAATTGACTGCCGCACGAACGAATCAGTCCCAGTCCATGTGTTTGAGCGGCACTTCTTCCGCAAGGTCCCACACCATGGGACAGTACTGAATCTCGAACCATTCTTTGAACATCTTCAGCGTTCGAGTTGGTGGCCACATCGACTCATCGGTGTACCAGTCTTCAAGAAATGTTTCAAAAAACATCTCCCAACGGCGATCAACCCATCGTTCGGCTTGCTCTGGAAGCTCTACGCGATCTTCCCGGACCAAAAATGCATCTGGTTCTTGACGAAGCTCCTCAAGCGTTAAGTCGGGTGGGTTTGGATCAACACGCTTGATCCAGTCTAGGGCCAGCTGCTTCGGCAGCAATACGATCACTGAACGATTGATGGAGTAGCGAGTATTTTCCCGCATGATAGTCAGCCCGCAAAAAGCCTTATTGTAGCTTTCGTTGTGCCGCAATCCGTCAAGACGGTGCTGATGAGGCGATTATGATTGACATGCAGTTGGCGTGGTTGATTTGGTTGATGCTGGTTGGCACGTTTTTATGCGCAACGGCTGTTTTGTATTGCGGGTACTTGAGATTTCGAGGAAGGAAACACCCACCTTATCGAAGGCGACAACTTGATGACGCATCTTGCAATAACGCGCACGTGCGTAGAAAGCCGGTTTGGGTAAAGCGCGAGATCATCCGCTTGAAGGCTCACCTGCCGGAACACGGCTGCCGCAAGATACGCGATGCATTTAACCGGGCTTATGCTTCGCAAGGTATGCGCGTTGGAAAGACCTTCGTTGCAACGGTTCTTCGAGAGCATCATTACGAAGTTGCGCAGTTGCGGTTGAAGTGGAAGAACCAGGTGCCGTCTCCCCTGCCCCGCAATCACACCTGGGGTATCGATGCGACCGGCAAGGCCGATGATTCGGGACAAGTGCATGCCATTCTTGGTATCGTCGATCATGGTTCGCGCAGGGCGATTTCTTTGCGCCCCTTGCGGACACTGACTGCAATTGCGATACTGCGGGTGATGCTCGATGCCATCGAATTGCTCGGCAAGCCGAGCTTCATTCGCACAGACAATGCAAGCCAGTTTCGGTCGTGGCTGTTTCGCTTTGCCATGGCCTGGCTAGGTATTCGGCAGCGGTTCAGCAAGCCCGGTATGCCTTGGATGAATGGTCGAGTCGAGCGGTTCTTCGGCACGTTGAAGGAACGGCTGAACCATCTTGCCGTTCGCGATTTCGACGGGTTGGTATCCGCGCTAACGGAATTTCAGCTCTGGTACAACTGCGCTCGTCCGCATCAGCATTTGGATGGACGGACACCTGTCGAAGCTTGGAACGGAATTGATCCGTATAGGCGGCTGCCGAAGGAGATTCACTATGTGGTCGGGTGGGATGGTTTGCTGACGGGGTTTTATTCGCGATATTGATTCTGCGATTCGAATCGGGCAGGAACCAGATGGATACGGGCAAGTGCCCGCGAACAATTGCGCTCGCCGCCCTGACATTGCTCAAAATGAGGCAATTACGGCTGAGGCCGGTGGGGATTTTTGCTTAACTGATGCGTCCGGCGTAAGCGTTCTACGCTACCACCTATCCGATTAAGCTAGGATGCAGTAGTCGCCCGGAAAGGCAGCAATTCGTCAATGCGGCTATTGGGCCAGGTCGGCAGCTTTTCCAGGGTATCGCGCAACC